>Ga0335085_10000799_pt1 | contig 79343 bp, 72 predicted proteins | sample Lox_Sample_45_FD_206712 | JGI IMG/M metagenome (GOLD analysis project Ga0335085, IMG submission 206712) | Soil microbial communities from Loxahatchee National Wildlife Refuge, Florida, United States - Lox_Sample_4.5 | ecosystem: Environmental > Terrestrial > Soil > Wetlands | place: USA... | reverse complement strand
TGGTGCTCGATTTCAACGGCACGCTTGCCGCGGATGGCATGCTGCTGCCCGGGGTGAAGGATCAGTTGGAGCGCCTATCGGGCGTTTTGCGCCTGCACGTGCTGACGGCGGATACCTTCGGCTCGGCGCGTTCCGCGCTTGCCGCTGTGCCTTGCGAAGTTTCGATCCTGGAGCAGGAGCGACAGGATGTGGCGAAGCGGGCGTATGTCGAGCGGCTAGGCGCAAGCGAGGTAGTCTGCATCGGCAACGGCCGCAACGATCGCCTGATGCTCTGGTCTGCGGCGCTCGGAATAGCTGTGATCGGTAAAGAAGGCGCGGCAGCGGCGGCAGTGACGGCGGCGGATGTAGTCACTGCGGGTATCGTCGACGCGCTCGACTTGCTGCAACATCCGCGGCGTCTGCTTGCCTCGCTGCGCGTATGACTGCCGCAGATATGGCAAGCGGCAAGGAAACTGCGGAATTGTCGTTTCCGGATTACATTGCCTGCCACCAATGCGGTGCGCAGCGTCGGGTAATAAAAAGGGAGATCTACGCGATGCCTGAGGGAACGGCCGGCGTCGCCTGGGCGAAATGCAGAAAGTGCCGCCATACCTTTGTCCGCTTCCTCGGGGAAAAGAAGGCTGCGGCGCGGCTCGCGCAAAGGTGGCTCGGTTTGTATAAGCACTAGCCGCGAACATCGGCGACTATCCGTTCGAATTGTGGCTGCATTGCGTTTTCTATATTGTGTTGCATCACGCGTTTGATTCTGGACTTGTCGCAATCCAAATCGATCTAGGAGGCTTCATGGCGGACAATTGGCGGTCAAGACTCATTACCCAAGGCGCGGCACGCTCGCCCAATCGCGCCATGCTGCGTGCGGTGGGCTTCGGCGAAGGCGATTTCGACAAGGCGATCGTCGGCGTCGCCAATGGCCATTCCAACATGAATCCCTGCAACGCCGGTATCCAGCCCCTGGTTGAACGCGCGATGGCTGCGTTAAAGGCGGCCGGCGCGATGCCCCAGTCATTCGGCTTCCCTACCGTTACCGACGGCATTGCCATGGGCACCGAGGGCATGAAATTTTCCCTAGTGTCGCGCGAGGTAATCGCCGATGCGATAGAAGTCGCGGTGAACGGTCAGGTCATGGACGGCATCATGTGCGTGGGCGGCTGCGACAAGAATATGCCGGGCAGCGTCATGGCAATGGCGCGCATGAACATCCCGGGAATCTTTGTCTACGCGGGCACCATCAAACCGGGAAACTGGAAAGGTCAGGCGCTCACCATCGTCAGCGCCTTCGAAGCGGTGGGCGCCTACTCGGCCGGCAAGATGAGTGAGGAGGATTTCATCGGGGTGGAGAAGAACGCCTGCCCCTCGGTCGGCGCTTGCGGCGGCATGTACACCGCCAACACCATGTCGTCGTCGTTCGAGGCGCTTGGCATCAGCTTGCTCGGCTCCTCGCAGATGGCCTCACCCGATCCGGAAAAGGCCGACTCGGCAGCGGCCTCGGCCGAGGTCCTCTTGAATGCGGTCAGAAAGCAGATCCTGCCGCGGCACATCATCACCCGCAAGGCAATCGAGAATGCGATCGGCCTGGTGATGGCGACCGGCGGTTCGACCAACGCCGTGCTGCATTATCTTGCGATCGCGGCAGCGGCCGAAATCGAATGGACCATCGACGACTTCGAGCGCGTGCGCCAGAGAGTGCCGGTGCTCTGCAATCTGAAGCCATCCGGCCCTTATGTCGCAACCGACTTTCATCGTGCCGGCGGAGTGCCCCAGGTGCTGAAAATCCTCCTGAAACACGGCGTATTGCACGGCGATTGCCTCACCATAACCGGACGCACCATGGCGGAGGAGCTTGCCGCTGTCCCGGATGAACCCCGGAAGGATCAGGATGTGATCAGGCCGTGGAGCAATCCAATGTATCCACAAGGCCATCTCGCGATTCTCAGGGGCAATCTTTCCCCCGAAGGCTGCGTCGCCAAAATCACCGGCTTGAAGCAGCATTCGATCACGGGGCCGGCGCGTGTTTTCGATTCGGAACCGGAGTCGCTCGACGCCATTCTGGGGAAGAAGATAAAGCCTGGCGATATCATCGTCATTCGCTACGAAGGGCCAAAAGGCGGGCCGGGGATGCAGGAAATGCTCGCGCCCACCTCCGCGCTTATCGGCCAGGGCCTGGGCGAATCGGTCGGGTTGATTACCGATGGGCGCTTTTCCGGCGGAACCTGGGGTATGGTGGTGGGCCATGTCGCGCCCGAAGCATATGTCGGCGGCACCATCGCCCTGGTGCAGGAAGGCGATTCCATCACCATCGATTCGGACAGGCGCCTGATTCAGCTCAATGTGCCGGACGAAGAGCTAGAGAAGCGCCGCTTGCTGTGGAAGCAGCCAGTACCGCGCTATACGCGGGGCGTGATGGCGAAATACATCAAGCTTGTGTCGACGGCCAGCAAGGGCGCGATCACCGACGGGTCGGGTGCGGCGTGAAACGGAGAGGCCGGCCACGGCTGGGAAGATTTTGCTTGCCTGCGACGGACCGAAGCCGGCCAAATCGGCGTTCGACGCACTGTATCCATCAGCCCGGCGTTGCCCAAGCCCCACCAAAGCTTTGACCGGGGAGTGATGGGCCGATCGCAGCACTCTGCTTCCGTTCTACTGAGTGCCACATCAATAGCAGGCGCTGTAAGGTATCGGTGAAAAAGGCGGTGAATCCGACCACGACGATTTTGCGCCATCCGTTGAATTTCTGATTTAGGAGACACACATGGAAACGTCTATTCGATCCGTTCGCGCCCGGGAGATTCTCGACTCCCGCGGCAATCCCACCGTCGAGGTCGATGTGACCCTAGCCGGTGGTGCCGTTGGACGCGCGGCGGTGCCCTCGGGCGCCTCCACCGGGGTGCATGAAGCGGTGGAATTGCGCGACGACGATCTGGGCCGCTACGGCGGCAAGGGGGTGCGGCACGCGGTCAAGAACGTCAATGCAGCCATAGCGGCCGCGATCCAGAATATGGATGCTCTGGATCAGGGCGCCGTGGACCGGGCGATGCTGGCGCTCGATGGCAGCCCGCACAAGCAGAAACTCGGGGCCAATGCGATCCTCGGAGTAAGCCTCGCGGTGGCACGCGCTGCAGCGGACGCCTGCCATTTGCCCTTGTATCGTTATCTCGGCGGCGGCGCGGCCTGCCGCCTGCCGGTGCCGATGTTCAACATACTCAATGGCGGTGTGCACGCCAATTGGCAAGGCACCGACTTGCAGGAATTCATGATCGCGCCTGTGGGTGCGCCGAATTTCGCCGAAGCGCTGCGCTGGGGCGCGGAGATATACCATCGCCTGAAGAAGGTGCTCAAGGACGGGGGCTACTCCACCGGCGTCGGCGACGAGGGCGGCTTCGCGCCGGCCCTGAAGCGCAATGCCGATGCGGTGGAACTGATCCTCAAGGCCATCGAAGCCGCCGGCTATCGGCCCGGCGAGGACGTGGTGCTGGCGCTGGACCCGGCTTCCAGCGGTTTTTTTGAAGACGGCCTGTATCAATTGCGCACCGAAGGCCGCAAGGTGGGCGCCGAGGAGATGGTGGCAATGTACGCCGACTGGGTGGAGAAATACCCGATCGCGGTGCTGGAGGATGGCTTGGCTGAAGACGACTGGACGGGTTGGAAGCTGCTCAATCGGGAACTGGGCGGCAAAATCGAACTGGTGGGTGACGACCTGTTTGTCACCAATGTCGAGCGCATTGCCCGCGGCATTGAGGAGGATGTGGCCAATGCGGTGCTGATCAAGCTGAACCAGATCGGCAGCCTGACGGAGACCAATGCCGCCGTGCGCCTCGCGTACGAGGCGAACTGGGGCGCGATGGTGTCGCATCGCAGCGGCGAAACGGTGGACAGCTTCATCGCCGATCTGACGGTTGCTCTGGGCACCGGGCACCTCAAGACCGGCGCGCCGTGCCGTGGCGAGCGCGTGGAAAAATACAACCAGCTGATGCGCATCGAGGAGGGCCTGGGTGAATCGGCGATTTATGCCGGGCGCAAGGCGTTCGTGAGGTGAGAACTGCCTTCGATCGGGCTCGGTGCCAATGACATTGAGGACAAAGAACACCATGCCATCCGCAAACGATTGGTTTTACTGGGCTCTGCTCTCGGCGGTGTTCGCCGCCTTGACGGCGATCTTTGCGAAAATCGGCTTGCAGGGCGTCGACTCGGACTACGCCACGCTGATTCGCACCGTCGTCATTGTTGCCGTGCTCACCGCCTTCGTTTATCTCACCGGAAAATGGAGCAACCCCTTGGCGCTGCGCTCGAAGACCTTGATCTTCCTGGCTTTGTCCGGGTTAGCGACGGGGGCGTCATGGGTTTGCTATTTTCGTGCGCTGAAGGTGGGAGAAGCATCGAAAGTCGCCCCGGTGGACAAGCTTAGCCTTGTTCTTGTTGCAATCTTCGCGTTTATTTTTCTTGGCGAACGCCCCGGCGTCAGGGAATGGCTGGGAATTCTCATGGTAGCGGCGGGAGTGGTGGTCCTGGGGTTCAAGAGGTGATGTGCGAGAACGTGCGTGTGTTTTACGCAATATCCGCGGCGGAGTGCGGCATGACCGGCGGCGCGGATTAGGCGCAAATCGGCATCAGCTTAGGGTTTCCGCGAATTCCGGGCCGGGCATCTCCGGGTTTGAGCTGAATTTGAGATATATCAAAAAAAATCGCCCAATAAGGGACGATTAGGCGTTGACTACCGGCGTGATGGCGCGCACTGTTACGTCATGTGGTTCAACTTCAACGCCGGGCGCTGCCTGATCTGCACGATATTTTCCTTGCTCGGCCTGGGATTCCTTTGTCCTGGGGCGCTGGCACAGGCGGCGGCGCCGGATGTGGTGCTGCAGGCCGTCGCCGACCAGGTAATCGGCGAACTCCGGCAGTCGCCGGGTATGCAACGGTCCGACCCGGCGAAAATAGAGGCTTTGGTCGAGGCGCGCATCCTGCCCCTGTTCGATTTTCAGCGCATGGCCCGGCTCGCCACGGCGCGCAATTGGCAATTGGCGACACCGGAGCAGCAGCAGGCGATCACCGACGAGTTCCGCGGACTGCTTATACGGACCTATTCGGGCGCGCTGGCGCGCTACAGCGGCGAGCGCGTGGTGTTCAAGCCGCTGCGCACAGCGGCCGCGTCGGACGCAGAAGTCACGGTCAGGTCGGAGGTGAAACAGCCCGGGAAAGAGCGCACGACCCTGGACTATGACATGGTCAGGACGCCGGACGGATGGCGCATCTACAACGTCAAGTTCGCCGACGTGTGCCTGGTCAGCACCTACCGCGACATCTTTGCCGAAAAGGTCCGGCATGGCGGCGTCGATGGCCTGATCAAGTTCCTGGCCGACGAAAACAGCGGCGGCAGTTCGAGATTCAATAGCATCAAGACCTCGTTCTGGGAAAAGTCCAGGGTGATGTACGCGATCTTCCAGGACCTCTTCCGCAGCAGCTTGCGCTAGACGGATTTGCCGTCGCCCGCGTCCCGCGCGCCTTGAAAATCCGCCGTTTGGCCGCATCTGGAAGGCAATGAATCCAGGGAGCGTCCAATGCGCTTAGACAAACTCACCACCAAGTTCCAGCAGGCACTCGCCGATGCGCAGAGCCTGGCTGTGGGCAATGACAACCCGTACATCGAGCCGGTGCACGTCCTGTCCGCGCTGATCGCGCAGGAGGATGGCGGCACCGGCTCGCTGCTGTCGCGCGCCGGCGTCAACGTGGCGCGGCTGCGCGAAGCCCTCAAAGGCGCGATCGGCCGGCTGCCCAAGGTCGAAGGCACCGGCGGGGAAGTGTCGATTTCGCGCGAACTCACCAACCTGCTGAACATCACCGACAAGGAAGCGCAGAAGCGCGGCGATCAGTTCATCGCCTCGGAAATGTTCGTGCTTGCGCTGGGCGAGGACAAGGGCGAGGCCGGCCGCCTGCTGAAGGAGGCGGGCGGCAGCAAGAAAGCGCTGGAGCAGGCCGTGGCGAGCCTGCGCGGCTCGGAAAAGGTGTCCGACGCGGAGGCCGAGGGCAGCCGCGAAGCGCTGAAGAAATACACCCTGGACCTGACCGAGCGTGCGCGCGCGGGCAAGCTCGACCCGGTAATCGGGCGCGACGACGAAATCCGCCGCGTGATCCAGATCCTGCAGCGGCGCACCAAGAACAATCCGGTGCTGATCGGCGAACCCGGCGTGGGCAAGACCGCCATCGTCGAAGGCCTCGCGCAGCGCATCGTCAACGGCGAAGTGCCGGAAACGCTGAAGAACAAGCGCGTGCTGTCGCTGGACATGGCGGCGCTGCTGGCCGGCGCCAAGTACCGCGGCGAATTCGAGGAGCGGCTGAAGGCGGTGCTGAAGGAACTCGCGCACGACGAAGGCCAGACCATCGTGTTCATCGACGAGCTGCACACCATGGTCGGCGCGGGCAAGGCCGAGGGCGCGATGGATGCGGGCAACATGCTCAAGCCCGCGCTCGCGCGCGGCGAGCTGCACTGCGTCGGCGCGACCACGCTCGACGAATACCGCAAGTACGTGGAGAAGGACGCGGCGCTGGAGCGCCGTTTCCAGAAAGTGATCGTGGGCGAGCCGACGGTGGAGGACACCATCGCCATCCTGCGCGGCCTGCAGGAGAAATACGAGGTGCACCACGGCGTCGACATCACCGACCCGGCGATCGTCGCCGCGGCGGAGCTGTCGCACCGCTACATCACCGACCGCTTCCTGCCGGACAAGGCGATCGACCTGATCGACGAGGCGGCTTCGCGCATCAAGATGGAAATCGATTCGAAGCCGGAAGCCATGGACAAGCTCGACCGGCGCCTGATCCAGCTGAAAATCGAGCGCGAGGCGGTGAAGAAGGAAAAGGACGAAGCCTCGAAGAAGCGCCTCGGCCTGATCGAGGACGAGATCGAGAAGCTGTCGCGCGAGTACGCCGACCTGGACGAGGTGTGGAAATCCGAGAAGTCCGAAGTCCAGGGCGCGCAACAGATCAAGGAAGAACTGGAGAAGCTCAAGCTCGAAATGGAAGGCGCAAAGCGCAAGGGCGACTGGCAGCGCATGTCCGAGCTGCAGTACGGCCGCATCCCGCAACTCGAAGCGCAGCTGAAGAAAGAGGAAAAGACGGCGGCGAAGCCGGGCAAGGCGCGCCTGCTGCGCACCGAGGTCGGCGCCGAGGAAATCGCCGAGGTGGTGTCGCGCGCGACCGGCATCCCGGTGTCGAAAATGATGCAGGGCGAGCGCGAGAAGCTGCTGCAGATGGAAGCGAAGCTGCATGAGCGCGTGGTCGGCCAGGACGAGGCGGTGCGCCTGGTGTCGGACGCGATCCGGCGTTCGCGCGCGGGGCTGGCGGACCCGAACCGGCCCTACGGTTCCTTCCTGTTCCTGGGACCCACCGGCGTGGGCAAAACCGAGCTGTGCAAGGCGCTGGCGGGCTTCCTGTTCGATTCAGAGGAGCACCTGATCCGCATCGACATGAGCGAGTTCATGGAAAAGCACTCGGTGGCGCGGCTGATCGGCGCGCCGCCGGGCTATGTCGGCTACGAAGAGGGCGGACATCTCACCGAAGCGGTGCGGCGCAAACCCTACTGCGTGATCCTGCTCGACGAAGTGGAGAAGGCGCACCCGGACGTGTTCAACGTGCTGCTGCAGGTGCTCGACGACGGGCGCATGACCGACGGCCAGGGCCGCACCGTGGATTTCAAGAACACCGTGGTGGTGATGACCTCCAACCTCGGCTCGCAGATGATCCAGCAGATGTCGGGCAACGACTACCAGGTGATCAAGCTCGCGGTGATGGGCGAGGTGAAGACGCATTTCCGCCCCGAGTTCGTCAACCGCATCGACGAGATCGTGGTGTTCCATGCGCTCGATGAGGCCAACATCAAGAGCATCGCAAAAATCCAGCTGGGCCTGCTGTCCAGGCGCCTGGCAGGCATGGAGATCAAGCTCGATGTGGCCGACAGCGCGCTGGCGCAGATCGCTGCGGCCGGCTTCGACCCGGTGTACGGCGCGCGCCCGCTCAAGCGTGCGATCCAGTCCGAGATCGAGAATCCGCTGGCGAAGCGCATCCTCGAAGGCGACTACGGCCCCAAGGACACGGTGAAAATCGCGGCCAAGGGCGGCCTGATCCAGTTCAGCAAGGGCTGAATGCAACGCCCCCGGCATTGCAAAGCTGCGATGCCGGGCGGCGTTTAGCTAGCCGGAGGCGGACCCTGTGCCGCGACTCACACCCCCCCATCGCGGCCCTCTGCTAAAATTTCCTTAACCGCGTAATTGCGCATTTCCTGCTGCGGCCTGGCCGCGGCAAGGGACAAACGTGAAGAAGGTCCTGTGACGCATATTCTGATCGTCGACGACAGCGAGCCCGACCGCGAGCTCCTGAGGACGCTGCTCGAGCTCAATGGCTACAGCGTGACAATCGCGGGCAACGGGGCAGAAGCATTGGATGCCGCGCGCCAGCGCAGGCCCGATGCCGTTGTCTCCGACGTGCTGATGCCGAAAATGGATGGTTTCACCTTGTGCCACGCCTGGATGCAGGACGCAGACCTCAAGACGATTCCATTCATTTTCTATACGGCAAATCTTACGCTCGCAGAGGATGTGCATGTCGGCAGGGTGTTGGGGGGAGCGCGCTATCTGATCAAACCGATGCAGCAGGAGGGATTTCTGCAGGAGCTGCGCAACGTGTTGCAGCGCAGGGACACGCCGCCGCGCCCGCGGACCTGAGCTGCGGGTCCGGCGAAACGCAGGCGCCCGCTCAGGCGGTGCAAGAGCCGCCAGCGGCCGGCAGCGGAGCCACCGCCGGCCAGCCGACCGCATCGGCTCTCAGTCTGCTTTGCCCAGCAGTCGCTGGCGCGACCCAGGGGTACTTGTAGTCGGCCATGCGCAGCCGGCTTGGTCCCGGGGTTCGCACCGTTTTATCTGCCGAAATACTCGTTCGTCGTTTCCCACGCGACTTCTTGCAAGAATTTTACGGTTTCGGCATCGATGTCCGCGGTAAAGCTGTTGCCCACCGGTGACTTCTTGTAGATCGACGCGTAAGCCGTGGCCGCAGCGAGGTAGGTGCCGATCTCCGTCGGATGGCGCTTGTCCTTCTGATAGAACTCCAAATCATGCCTCTTGCTTATCGCTTTGGCGAAGGCCAGGCCGGCGGGAATCACCAGCGCATCGTTGTCGTTGCCGGCAGTGGTGTAGGCATCGGCCAGTTGCTGCGTCATTTCCGGTTTGTCCTTGTACGCCCAGGTCATCATGAACATCGGCGCGGCGCCATGCTTGCGCACGATATCGCTCTGGATTTTCGCGTACTCGTGAAACACGCCCTTCAATTGCGGATGGATCGGGCACTGGCTGCAATCGGACATGATGACCGCGTCGAACAGCTTGTCCAGCTTGTTGAACTTGACCTGGTTGTCTCCGACGAACGAATACTTGCCGATGGCGTTCGGCCGGAAGTAGGACTCCATGTCGTGCCAGTCGAAGCCGGACCCGCTGATCGTCACCGAGGTGGAACGGTGGGACATCTTCGGGTCGCCGGCTCTCACCAGCATGCCGAGGTAGTTGTGCATGCTGTTGTTGTAGTAGAAGAAGCTGTTGCCGACCCAGAGTATGGATTTCGGTGGCTCTCCGTCCAGGGCAGTGCGCTTGGGCTTGGATTGTGCATATAGATTTCCCGACAGCGAGAACAGCAGAAGCAGGGAAAAAAACAGGGCGAAGAATTTGTTATTGCGATAATTCCTGAACATTATTGTTGTCCCCCTTCGTGCACCCCGGCCGCGCCGGGCCGCTTGTGCTGCAATGCGCGGTCGGCGCGCTGTTTGATCGAGCGGCCGCTCGGGCGCGAGTGTAGCATTTCTACGATCGCGACTCGTTGCAGCGGGTGGCGCCTGCGCGAACGCGATAGAATTCGGAATCGCAGGAGCGGTTCGGCGGCCCGGAGGATGCCCGACGGCGGCACGCGAACGCAAGGATTCGCTAGCAGTCCCGCTCCGAGCACGAATTCTTCGTCGACGGGAGCAGCCATGCAGTTCGATCCAAAACGCAGTGATTTCACCCTGGGCGTCATCGGCACCGGCGCCATGGGGCGCGGCATCGCGCAGGTCGCCACCACCGGCGGCATGCGCGTGCTCATGTGCGACGCGCGCGCGGGCGCGGCCGCCGAGGCCAAGGCCTTCGTCGGCAAGATGCTCGAGCGCGCGGTGGAGAAGGGCGGCATGACCCGGGAGGCGCATGCCGCGGCCATGGGGCGCATCGAAGTGGTGGACGGCCCGGCGGCGATGGCGCCCTGCCACCTCGTGATCGAGGTCATTGTCGAGGATCTCGCGGCGAAGCAGGCGCTGTTCGCCGAACTCGAGGGCATCGTCGGTCCGGACTGCATCCTCGCCACGAATACTTCGTCGCTCGCGGTGACATCGATCGCGGCGAAACTGAAGCGGCCGGAGCGCTTCGGCGGCATCCACTTTTTCAATCCGGTGCCGCTGATGAAGCTGGTGGAAGTGATCGACGGCGTGCGCACCGAACCATGGGTCGGCGATGCGCTGATGGAGGTGGGACGGCGCATGGGGCGCGAACCGGTGCGCGTGAAGGACGCGCCGGGTTTCATCGTCAACCAGGTTGGCCGCGGCTTCGGCGTGGAAGCTGCGCACATCGCCTCCGAGGGCATCGCCGCATTTGCCGACATAGACCGCATCATGCGCGACGTCGCGGGCTTCCGCATGGGGCCGTTCGAGCTGATGGAGCTGACCGGCCTGGACGTGAGCCAGCCCGCCAGCGTCGCGATCTACGAACAGTGCTACCACGAGCCGCGCTATCGTCCCGCGCCGCTGATGCGCAGCCGCTACGAGGCCGGCATATTCGGGCGCAAGACCAACAAGGGCTTCTACGACTACGCCGATGGCAAGGCGCTGGTGCCGCCGGAGGCGCCGGCGCCGGCCGCGCGCCCGCAGAGCGTCTGGGTCAGCAAGGCCGAGCCCGACGGCCACGCCGCCCTCAGCGCGCTGCTGGCCAAGCTCAATGCCACGCTGGAAACCGATGCGAAGCCGAGCGACAAGGCGCTGATCCTGGTCACGCCCTACGGCGATGACGCGACCTGCTGCGCAGTCGACCAGGGCTTGGACCCGAAGCGCACGGTTGCGGTGGACACGCTCTTTCCCATGGTCAAGCGGCGCAGCATCATGACCACGCCGCTGACCGATCCGGCTTGGCGCGATGCCGCGCACGGCCTGCTCGCCAGCGACGGCGTGCCGGTCACGGTGCTCAAGGACAGCCCGGGATTCGTGGCCCAGCGCATTGTCGCGCTGATCGTCAACATCGGCTGCTACCTCGCGCAGAGCCGCACCGCCGCGCCGGCCGACATCGACAAGGCCGCGACGCTGGGGCTCAACTATCCGCAGGGGCCGATGGCCTACGGCGACAGCCTCGGGCCGGCCAGGGTGCTCAAGGTGCTGAACAACATGCTGAAGCTCTACGCCGATCCGCGCTACCGCCCCAATCTATGGCTCACGCGCCGCGCCCGGCTGGGCGTGTCGCTGCTGACGCCGGACAGCTGATCCGGCGCGGACGCGGTGATCGCGTTCACGCGCAGCAGCAACTCCTGCCACAGGGTGCTCGTGTCTTTGCGGAACACGCTGTCTGCGTCGGCGTTGAGCACATACCAGCCGCCGCGCGCGAGCTCCTGCGCGAGCTGACCGGGCGCCCAGCCGGCGTAGCCGTTGAAAAAACGCAGCTGCGCCGGTGGTGCGTGCAGCAGTTGTTCCAGCACCGCCGGCTGCAAGGCGAAGGACAGGTCGTCGAGCACGCGCAGCGCGCCCGGCAGATCGTCCTTGGCGCGGAACATCGCGAACAGGCCGGCCGCTTCGACCGGGCCGCCCATATACAGCGGTTCGGTGAAGCGCTTGAACATTTCGTTGTGCGGCAGGATCTGCGCCAGCGAGCGCTCGCCCGGCCGGTTGACGATGAAGCCGACGCTGCCGCCGTCGGGCAACTGCGTGACCAGCACCACGGCGTGGTAGAAATTGGGATCGAGCAGGCCGGGCGCGGCGAGCAGGAACACGCCATTGGCCGCGGGGGCGTCCTGCGCCGCCGCCTGCGGCATGGGCGCGAGCAGCGCTGCGAGCAGGAGCAGCAGGCGCAGGCTCATTGCACCGCCCGCAACTGCGCGTGGCGAAAGCAGGTGACGAGATGGTCGTTGACCATGCCGCTCGCCTGCATGAAGGCGTAGCAGATGGTGGAGCCGACGAATTTGAAGCCGCGTCGTTTCAGGTCCTTGCTCATCGCGTCGGATTCGGGCGTGCGTGCCGGCACCTGCTTCATGCTGCGCCGCGAATTCTGTTTCGGCCGGCCGCCGACGAAGCCCCAGATATAGCGGTCGAAGCTGCCGAATTCCTTCTGCGCCGCCAGAAACGCTTGCGCGTTCTGCAGTGTCGCGGCGATTTTCAGGCGGTTGCGCACGATGCCGGCGTCGGCGAGCAATTGCGCCACCCTGGCCTCGCCGTAACGCGCGATCCTGCGCGCGTCGAAATCGTCGAACGCCCGGCGGTAGTTCTCGCGCTTGTTGAGGATGGTGGACCAGGACAGGCCCGCCTGCGCGCCTTCCAGGATCAGCAGCTCGAACAGCATGCGATCGTCGTGCTCGGGCTTGCCCCATTCGCGGTCGTGATAGGCGATGTAAGCCGCGCTCCCCAAGCACCAGGCGCAGCGCTTGCTGGATAGGTTCTTGTTGCTCATGCCTCTATCATAGCGTCGCCTCGTTCGGGCTGCCATGGCGTGCGCAAACGCGCGCGCGCGGCGCTGTTATGATGGCGCAAGTGGCGGAAACAAAAAGAAAAAAGACCAGGCAGGCCGCAGCTTGATCTGGGTCGAACTGCAAACGCGCGCTTTGTGCTAGCTTACGCTGTCGATCCAATGCGCCGCAGCGTTGCGCAATGGTCGCTTCGCAACAAACAATCAAACGAGAGAGGATTAACCATGGCAGACGTTCTGGCTCCGCTGGCGGGAAAAATTCTGGCTGTGCTGGTGCAACCCGGCGCGAAAGTCGAGGAGGACGACGAGCTCGTCGTCATCGAGGCGCTGAAGATGGAGAACACGGTGTATGCACCCTCGGCGGGCACGGTGAAGGACATCAAGGTGAAGGTCGGCGACAGCGTCGAGGACGAAGACCTGCTGATGGTGCTCGAATAGCAGGACGCAGGCGATAGGCGAAGGCCAAACCACGGACAAAGAACCACGCACGAGGGCGAGACCAAGATGAATTTCGAACTTACGGAAGATCAGCGGCTGATACAGGACACGGCAAAACGTTTTGCGGCGGAAGAAATTGCGCCGACGCTGGAGGCGGAAGAGGCGAAGCATGAGTTCCGCGCCGACCGCGTCGCCAAGATGGGCGAGCTCGGCATGTTCTCCTGCGCCGTGCCGGAGGATTTGGGCGGGAGCGGCATGGGTTTCATGGAGTCGGTACTGATGGCCGAGCAGATCGCCAAGGTGTCGGCGTCCTGGCGCCTGCCGTTCAACATGCAGAACCTCGGCCCGGCGCTGACCGTGAGCAAGTTCGGCACCGATGCACAGAAGAAGAAATACGTGCCCGGCTGGGTCGCCGGCACGCAGCTCGGATTCTTCGCCATGACCGAACCGAATACCGGCTCGGACGTGGCCAGCATGAAGACCCACGCCATCGACAAGGGCGACCACTGGGAAGTGCACGGCAACAAGATGTGGATCTCGCAGGCGCACGTAGGCCACGCCGGCCTGCTCTATGCCTACACCGACCGCGAGAAGGGCAACAAGGGCATTACCGCCTTCATCATCGAACCCAAGAACTGGAAAGGCGTCACTGCGCGCCCGATCGAAACCAAGCTCGGCCTCAAATGCTCGCCCACCGGCGAGTTCGTGTTCGAGGGCATGAAGGTGCCCAAGGAAAATGTGCTGGGCAAGCCGGGCGAGGGCTTCCGCATCTGCATGTGGCAGCTGAACCAGACGCGCCTGGGCTGCGCCGCGGGCGCGCTCGGTTGCGCCGGCGGCGCGCTGGATCTGGCGATCAACTACGCCAACGAGCGCACCCAGTTCGGCAAGCCGATTTCGCAGCACCAGATGATCCAGTCGCAGATCGCCGAACTGGTGGTCGAGCACCACGCGGCGCAGATGCTGGTCTATCGCGCTGCCTGGCTCAAGGACAACAAGAAGCCCAACCAGTACGAGACCTCGGTGGCCAAGTACGCCGCGAGCGAAGCTGCGGTGCACGCGGCGAACGAGTGCATGAAGATCTTCGGCTCCTACGGCTATTCGACCGAATATCCGGCCGAGCGCTTCTACCGCGACGCCAAGTCGCTGCAGATCGTCGAAGGCACGTCCAACATCCAGAAGATCCTGATCTCGGGCATGGCTCTGGGATTCACGCCGAACCGCGAGTAGGGCAAGGGGCAGAGTACGTCAGAGGCGGCTGTCCCATATCTGTCATTCCGAGCGCAGCGAGGAATCTGCTTTTCCCATAGTGCAAGAAGCAGATTCCCCGGCCTTCGGCCTCGGAATGACAATTTTCAGAGATTGCCTGAGACATAGACGGGGCACTGACCCCGCGCAAACCAAAGGAACCAGCATGAGACCCTATTTCGAAAAGATGCCGGGCTTCGGCAAGGCGCTGAAGGAAAACCGCCTGGCGCGCACGCAGGACAGCCGCGCCAAGCTCGAAGCCGTCGAAGCCGAAATCGCCGCGGCCAAGAAAGCGGCGGAGGAGGTGGGCATCCCCACCGCGAAGATCAATGAGCGCGGCGCGCTCACGGTGTACCAGCGCCTCGAATACCTGGTCGATCCCGGTACCTGGCAGCCGCTGCACAGCCTGTACAACCCGGCGGACAACGAAGAGGGCACGACCAATGTGGTCGACGGTTTGGGCAAGATCGCCGGCCGCTGGGCCGTCATCATCGGCTTCGACAACAAGGTGCTTGCCGGCGCCTGGATCGCGGGGCAGCCGGACAACATCCTGCGCGTGACCAACCTCGCCAAGCGCCTGCACATCCCGCTGGTGTGGCTGGTGAATTGCAGCGGCGTGAAGCTGCCCGACCAGGAGAAGTTCTACGCCGACCGCCGCGGCTCGGGCGCGCCGTTTTTCCGCCACGCCGAGCTGGAGCAGGCCGGCATCCCGGTGCTCGCCGGCATCTACGGCACCAATCCCGCGGGCGGCGGCTACCAGGCGATCAGCCCGACCATCCTGATCGCGCACAAGGACGCGAACATCGCCGTCGGCGGCGTCGGCATCGTCTCGGGCATGGCGCCGCAGGGCGGCTTCGACGTCGCCGGCCTGGAGCAGCTGATCGCCGTGACGCGCAACATGAAGGACAAGCCGCCGGGCAGCGCCTCCACGCATTACGATTCGACCGGCTTCTTCACGCGCGTCTGCGACGAGGAAAAAGGCGTGCTCGACGGCATCAAGGAATACATGCGCATGATCCCGGCCTACGATCCGAAGTTCTTCCGCGTGGCCGAGCCGGCGGAGCCGGCGCTGCCGCAGAGCGACCTCTACCACCTGCTGCCGTTCAACCAGAAATCCGACTACTCCTTCGACGACATCCTCGCGCGCCTGGTCGACGGCAGCGAGCATATGGAATTCCGCCCCGGCTACGGGCCCGAGGTGTACACCGGCCTGGTGAAAATCGACGGCATGCTCATCGGCGCCATCGGCAACCGCCAGGGCCTCTTGCCCAAGGGCTACCCCGAGTACGCGGACTACCCCGGCATCGGCGGCAAGCTCTATCGCCAGGGCCTGATCAAGATGAACGAGTTCGTCACGCTGTGCGCGCGCGACCGCGTGCCGGTGATCTGGTTCCAGGACACCACCGGCATCGACGTCGGCGACATCGCCGAGAAGGCGGAGCTGCTGGGCATCGGCCAATCGCTGGTGTATTCGATCCAGAACGCCGACATCCCGATGATGCTGGTGGTGTTGCGCAAAGGCAGCGCCGCGGCACATTACATCATGGGCGGGCCGACGGCCAACCGCCAGAACGCGTTCACGCTGGGCACGGCGGCCACCGAGATCTACGTCATGCACGGCGAGACCGCCGCGGTGGCGACCTACTCGCGCCGCGCGATCAAGGAAAAGGATACGGGCAAGCCGCTGGAGCCGCTGGCGCAGAAAATGAACGAGATGGCGCAAAAGTACTACGACACCTCGCGCCCGGCCTACTGCGCGCGCTACGGCTTCGTCGACGAGATCGTGAACCTGTCCGCGCTGCGCGGCTACCTCAAGGCGTTTGCCGGCGCGGTGTACCAGAACCCGAAGTCGATCTGCCCGCGCCACCAGATGCTGCTGCCGCGCGTGATCAAGGGTTGAGGGCAGGGCGATATTGGAGGACTTGCCAGATTTGAACTTGAATTGACCGCTAACCCAAGCCAGTGTTGGGCCTTTATGGATAATTGTTCAACAATATTGGCGCGGACCTGTTCGTTCGGAAGATTCCTATGCGCAAGAGAAAATGCACCTGCGGTGCCGAAGCCGACGTGGGTCGCCGCATTCGCCAGACGGCGGATGGACGCGACGAGCTCGTCTATCGGATGAGCTGTCCCGTCTGCGGCCAAATCGGCCCCGCGATTCCGGCGGAAGGCAAGGACGAAGCCGCCGCGATCGCCGCGGCCATCGAGGCGTGGAATGAAATGATCGCGCGCTGCCGTCCGCTGGAAGACTGAGCCCTGCCTAGCCAAAGAATCCCGGTCACCTGGCCAATGGAGCGGCACCGCGCGCGTATCTGCGCGCGTGCATCAGCGCAGTGTCGCCGATGCTAACGCTTGAACTGCAGCACGGCTGAATGATCGTGCCGGATATCCGCCCCTAGTGGGGCAGAAGTACGGGAACCGAAGGCAAACTCATGATTTGCAGCTGCACTTCGAGATAATAGTATTGAAGATATGCCAGCGTCAGACTCGATATTCCGACGGTCTGCCGCAGACAAGATAAACGTTCAACAATGCGGCCGCCGGCTTGCGCTGCTGTCGATGCGCTTTCGCTTCGTTGCCACGCGTTCCGGCCGGCGTCGCGCGGCTACGGGGCCGTCTCGCCGAACACCTTGTTTTCTGGTCGCGGATCGAGCGGCATGGTCAGCGTGATCGCAAAGCGCGAACCGTTCGCGGAAGATTTCTCCAGCTCGAGGCGTCCGCCCATCAGCTCGACGATCTGGCGCGACAGGGTGAGCCCCACGCCGAGCCCGGTGTGCTTGCGGCTCAACGAGCCGTCGGCCTGCGCGAATTTTTCGAAGATGTACGCGCGCTGCTTCTCGGGAACGCCGGTTCCGGTGTCCTCGACTGCGATCAGGAACGCGGCGTGCCTCGGCCCGGACGCATCCCCGCTCACCTCCACCAGGACGTGTCCCGCGTCGGTGAAGCGGATCGCGTTGTCCACCAGGTTGCTCAGGACCTGCCGCAGGCGCTGCGCGTCCCCAACGAGCGCGCGCGGCGCGCCGTTCGCGTAGCGTAGCCCGAGCTCCAGCCCTTTGGCTTCCGCCTTGGCGCCGTGCATCTCGATCGCTTCCCGAACGCAGGACTCGAGGTCGAACGGCACCGCGGCCAGGGCGAGTTTGCTGTAATCCAGGCGCGAGATATCGAGCAGCTCGTCGACGTGCATGCGCAGGATCCTGGCTGAGTTCCTTACCCGGTCGAGATACTTGCTTGCTTCCGCTGGCAGGCCCGGCGTGCGCTGGGCGAATTCGGTGAATCCGATGATCACGTGGAGCGGCGTGCGCAGCTCATGGCTTACCGTGGCCAGGAATTCGTCCTTGGAGCGATTTGCCGACTCGGCTGCTTCCATCGCTTTGCGCACGCGCTGCTCGGCGAGTTTGCGCTCGGTGATGTCTGTGCTGGTGCCGCTTACGCGCAGCGGCCACCCGGCGGCGTCGCGCTCGATCACGCGGCCACGGCTCAGGATCCATTTCCACTCGCCGTTCGCAGCCCGCACCCGGTGTTCCGCGGCGTAATTCGTTACGTCACCCTCGCGCACGCGGACAGCGGCGGCGGCAGCGTCCTGGAGATCATCCGGGTGGACAAGTTTCAGCAAGTCGGCCGCAGTCACGCGGGTCTCTGCTGGCGCCACACCGAGAAACGCTGCCCAGGAAGCGTCAATCCAGATTTCGTTTGTGCGCAAATCGGCTTCCCACACGCTGATGCGCGAGCCTTCGAGCGCAATCTGCAGTCGCCGCGCTGCGGTATTGATCTGGTCAGACAGGTAGAGGATGACCGCCACCACCACGGAGGCCACCAGCATCGACGCCACCAGACCGGTTATCAGGTAATCCACCGTGACGTGCCCGAGCAGCAGCCACGACATTGCGGCGGAGATGAGCTCCGACATCGCAATGGATAGCGCCACCATGCCAAACCAGAGCTGCCAGCCGGACAGGCCTTGAGTGACCGACATTAGCTTGGTGAACAGATACCGGGGCGTCATCATATGGTTTGACGGAGCGCTCATTAGTTGATTCCGTACCGTGCCAATCAGAGCAAACGACGACAGTAGCTGAGATTATTGCAGATTGCCGACGCGGGCATTGCGGCGGCTGATCCGAACCGGGGTGGCGCACGGCCAATCGTGCGCTCGGTGAAGTGCGGCTCCCGGCAGGAATGCGCCGAACGGCGGCCGGGTCTGAACGAATGCGATCGCTGGTGCTCAGTCGGCGAAGAATTCCGGCCACCTGGGCTGGATGTAGGCCTGGAACTTTTCCGACAGGCCTTCGTCCTTCAGGTACTGGCGGCTCACCGGCATCCGCACCGGCTTGAATGCGGGGTTCGCCGCGTAGCGCTGCGGAAAATCGTGCTGCAGCATCGCCGCGCGCCCGAGCATGATCCAGTCGGCGCCCGCGGCGAGGGTGGCTGCCGCTTCCTGCGGAGTGCGGATCTTGCCGGCAACGCCGAGGCGCGTGTTGCGCCGCTCGAGTTCGGTGAAATAGCTCATCAGCGTGCGGCCCTGGTACTTCGTTTCCTCGGGCTGCTTGAACACGTCCCAGAGGGACATGTCCAGAAAGTCGATCTGGTCTGCGCTCATCACGCGCTGCGCGATCTGGATGGCCTCGCCCAGTTGCATGCCGAAGCGCTCCGGCGTAAGGCGCAGGCCGAGCATGAAACCGCCGCGGCAGCGGCTGCGTATGCCTTCGATGATCTCGAACAGGATGCGCGTGCGGTTTTCGAGCGTGCCGCCGTATTCGTCGCTGCGGTGATTGACGTCCGCGCTGAAGAACTGGCACAGGATGTAGCTGTGCGCGCCGTGCAGCTCGACGCCGTCGAAGCCGGCGCGCTCGGCGCGCAGCGCGGCCGCGACGAAGTCCGCGATCAGCTGTTTCACTTCGGCGTGCGTCAGTGCGCGCGCGCCGGTCTTGGGATTGTCGGACGGGCATACCGGCGCGCCGCCTATCAGTTCCGCGGGCGAGCGCATGCCGGCATGATGCAGCTGCGCGATCGCGATGCTCTGTTGCGCCTTGATCGCGCCTGCGAGGCGCTGCAATCCGGGCAGCTGATCGTCCGACCAGATGCCGAGCTGCCCGGGGAAGCCTTTTCCGTTCGCCTGTACGTGCGCGGCGCAGGTCATCGTCAGTCCGAAACCGCCCTGCGCGCGCAGGGTGAGCCAATGGAATTCCTCGTCCGACAGCTTGCCGTCTTCATGGCTCTGGCAGTTTGTCAGGGGCGCCAGCACGAAGCGGTTCTTCATGGTCGGGCCGTGGCTGAAACTCAGCGGATCGAGCAGATGCGTCATCGGGAGTCTTCGGTGAAATGTCGTTGCTGGCATTCTTGCCGGTGTAGATGAAACAGCATGCCGGCGCACCCGCTGGGTGCAGCAGGGCCAAGCGGGAAGCGCGAATCAGCTCAGATCAGCCCCATCCCCTTGAGCACTGACAGCATCACGGCAGCGGCCACGACCGAGCCGATCTGTCCGCCGGTGTTGACGCCGGCGGCGTGCATGAGCAGGTGGTTCTTCTTGTCGTAGAGCTGTCCCTGCGCCTGCACCACCCGCGCCGCCATCGGAAATGCCGAGATGCCCGCGGCGCCGATCAGCGGATTGACCTTGCCGCCGGTCAGCTTGCACACGATCTTGCCGAATACGACTCCGGCAACCGTGTCCATGCAGATGGCGACGAAGCCCATGCCGAAGATCGCCAGCGTCTGCGGCTTGAGGAAGGCATGGCCCTCCATGGTGCCGCCGATCGCGAGGCCGAGGAACAGGGTGACGATGTTGGCGATCTCGTTTTCGGAAGCCTTGGTCAGTCGCGCCACCACGCCGCTCTCGCGCATGAAGTTGCCGAGCATGATCGTGCCCATCAGCGGCAGTCCCTTGGGCGCGAGCAGGCCGGTCACCAAAGTCACCACGATGGGAAACAGCAGCTTGGTCTGGGCGGAGACGCTGCGCCTGATCGGCGCCATCTTGATGACCCGTTCTTTCTGCGTGGTCAGCGCGCGCATGATCGGCGGCTGGATGATGGGCACCAGCGCCATGTAGGAATAGGCGGCGACGGAAATCGGCGCGAGCAGCTGCGGCGCGTATTGCGAGGCGACATAGATGGACGTAGGTCCGTCGCAGGCGCCGATCACGGCGATGCTGACCGCTTCCAGCTGCGGAAATCCCAGCGCCAGCGCCAGCAGCAGGGTGAAGAAAATGCCGAACTGCCCGGCCGCGCCGAACAGCAGCACCTTCGGGTTCTCCAGCAGCGAGCCGAAGTCGATCATGGCGCCGATGCCGACGAAAATCAGCAGCGGGAAGACTTCGTTGGCGATGCCCATGTCGTAGAGGATCTTGAGCAGGCCGCCGGTCTGCATCAGGTCGGACAGCGGAATATTCACCAGGAAGCAGCCGAAGCCGATCGGCACCAGCAGCAGCGGCTCGACGTCTTTTTTCACGCCGAGGTAGAGCAGCACCGCGGCGATCACCAGCATGATCACGTTCGGCCCGCCCTGGGTGAACAGGTAGCTGACGCCGGCAGTCAGTCCGTACAGGCCGGTCTGGAGGCTGTCGAGCATGTTATTTTTTCTCCGGACTGGCCGATTTGGCGGCGAGCGGGAACACCTTCTTCAGCGCATCCATGACCAGGCCCAGGATCCAGAGGGTCAGAAAGGTGCCTCCCATGCCGACGATCATCATGGTGAGCCCGAACGTCCAATTCGCGTTGTCCATGGGGTACTTTCCGAAACAGCAGGGTCCGGCGCGCGGCCGTCGTGTTTACATGCGCTCGATGATGATGGCGAGGCCCTGGCCTACGCCTATGCACAGGCTGACCGCGGCATAGCGGCCGTTCATGCGCTCGAGCTGGCGCGCCACCGTCAGCGCGAGGCGCGCGCCCGAGGCGCCCAGGGGGTGGCCGATCGCGATCGCGCCGCCGTTCGGGTTGACGCGCGCATCCTTGTGGTCGATCTTCATCAGGTTGAGGCAGGCGAGCACCTGGCTGGCGAAGGCCTCGTTGATTTCGATGATGTCCAGGTCCGCGAGCTTGAGCCCGGCGCGCTCGCAGGCCAGCGGTATCGCGAATGCCGGGCCCACGCCCATGATGCGCGGCTCGACCGCGGCCGAGGCGCCGGCGAGTATGCGCACCATCGGTTTCTTGCCGTTCTTCTCGCCCCATTTGCGGCTGCCCAGCACCATGGCCGCGGCGCCGTCGTTGACGCCGGAGGCGTTGCCCGCGGTGACGATGCCGCCTTCGAACAGGGGTTTCAGCTTTGCCAGCGATTCCATCGAGGCGTCGCGGCGCGGGTGTTCGTCCACCTCGACCATGAGCGGCAGGGCGTCCTTTTTCTTGGTCGGCAGCGCGATCGGCAGGATCTCGCCCTTGTAGAAGCCCTCGGACTCCGCCTTGACGTACTTCATCTGCGAGGCGTAGGCGAACTCGTCCGCCTGTTCGCGCGACACCTTGAAGTCCTTGGCCACGTTGTCGCCGGTCTCCGGCATCGAGTGGTTGCCGAACTGCTTGGCGAATTTCGGATTGGTGAAGCGCGCGCCTATGGTGGTGTCGAACATCTTCACGTCGCGCGAGTAGGCGGACTCGGACTTGCCCATCACGTATGGGGCGCGCGACATGCTTTCCACGCCGCCGGCGATGTACAGCTCGCCCTCGCCGCAGCTGATCGCGCGCGCCGCGTCCAGCGTCGCCTGCAGGCCGCTGGCGCACAGGCGGTTGACGGTGGCGCCGGGGGTCGTCGCCGGCAGGCCGGCGAGCAGTGCGGCAAAGCGCGCCACGTTGCGGCAGTCCTCGCCCGCCTGGTTGACGTCGCCGAGCAGCACGTCGCTGATGTCCTCCGGCTTGACCCCCGCTTTCTTGACTACCGCGGCGATGACGGTCGCGGCGAGGTCGTCCGGGCGCACGCCGGCGAGCTTGCCCGCGTGGCGGCCGAAAGGAGAGCGCAGTCCATCGTAGATATAGGCGTCCAGCATGTTGGATAGTCTCCTGACTGTGGGGTGGGCGGCAGGCTGATTGGATATTCGATGGCGGGAAGTGGGCGAATTTTACCTCTATTCGCGAATGCCGGCAGCAGACCGGGCCGGTGCGCCGGAGCGCGCTCCGGCACGAACTCCTTGCCAGCGCTCGCGCGCGGGACGATACTTACTTCATGCAAACGAAAAGTCCGGCATAGGGTCGAACACGGACAGGGGTATCTTGTAAAACGGTGCATACGGAGGAGGCGGCCAGACATGTACAAGAAAATTCTGATGGCTTTCAATGGATCGCGCGAAGGCCGTTCGGCCTTGATCGAGAGTGCCGAGATCGCGGCATTCATCAAGGCGGAAACGCATTTGCTGGCGGTGGCGGGAATGCCGCCCAGCCTGTTCCTGACGGAGGGTTTCCTGCCCGAGGAACTGCTGGAGGAGGAGAAGAAGCGCACGCAGGAAATCCTGGACGAGGGCATCAAGCTGCTCAAGGATCAGGGATTCAATACCACCGGCCATCTCACGGTAGGCGAGCCGGTGGAAGAAATCTGCCGCGTCGCCGCCGAACTCGGCGCCGACCTGATCGTGCTCGGGCACCGGCAGAAGCTCTCCTTCGCGGCGCGCTGGTGGAAAGGCTCGGTCGGCGCCTCGCTGCTCGACTACGCGCCCTGCAGCATACTCATCGCCCGCGGCCACTGAGGCGAGCTTGCCGCGGTGCAGGCGTCCCCGGTTCGGCCTCGGGCCGGGAAATTTCTGACCGTTACTCAACTTTTTCGCCGCCCGTCCGTTAGCAGGGGTAGGGCGGCGCGTGTCCGCCCCGTTTCGGAGCGGGCGCGTCATGCGATTCTTGAATTGGCTGTTTGCCGGACAGGACCCCGGCGCGCAGGGCTATAGCACGGAAGTGCTGTGCTCGAACTGGGTAGCGCGCCCGCCGCAGCAGCCGGACGCGGGCGCCCGGGCGGAAGTCCTGGAGCGCCTGCGCGAAGCCGAGGCGGTGACCTTTCTCGCGCGCATCTACGCCTGCCAGCGCTGCTAGGGAACGCGAGGCGTTTGCGGCGCGCCCGGCGCCGCGTTTCTCTATAATCGATCACTTCCGGACTGGTACCGCTGGGGTCGATGAAACCGCACGTTCCTGCCGCGCGAATACTGGGGCCAGCGCTTGCGCTCGTGCTCGCGCTGAGTGTCGCCACATCAGCCGGTGCGCAGACTGCGAAGGCGCAGCGGCAGCAGGCGCCGCGCCAGGCGCAGGCCGCGAGGCAGGTCGACGACCGGCATTGGCGCGAACTCATGGACCAGGCCGAGGCCGCGATCGCCAAGGGCGAGTACGCGCGCGGCGAAGAGATCGCGCGCCAGCTGGTGGAGGAAGCGCGCAGGATATTCGGCGACAAGCATCCCGACACCGCGACCAGCCTCAGCGTGATCGCCGACGCGCAGATGCGCCAGGGAAAATACGCCGATGCGCAGAAGAATTTCAGCGCAGCGCTGAGCATCTACGAGCAGAAGCTCGGGCCGGAGGACGTGAGCACGGCGGCCGCGCTGAACAACCTGGCGCTGGTGCTGGAGAAGCTCGGCGACTATCCGAACGCCGAATCGCTGCTGCGCCGCTCGCTGCGCATCCTGGAGAAGACCCTGGGCAAGCAGCACCAGGACACGGCGACGACCCTGTCCAATCTCGGACGGGTGCTGAACCTGCAGGGGAAATTCGGCGATGCCGCGGACGATGCAACGGGTGACGCCACGGAGGAGGATGCGAAGCGGCTGAGCGCGCGCGCGCAGGAGCTGGCGCAGCGCGGCGACTACCGCGAGGCGGAAAGCCTGAACTATCGGGTAGTGGCCATCCACGAACGAACGCTGGGCCCGGAGCATCCGACCACCGCGACCAGCCTGTCCAACCTGGGCAACGTGCTTTACCTCGAGGGCAAGTTCAAGGAGGCCGAATCCGTGCACCGGCGCGCGCTCGCCATCCGCGAGAAAGTCCTAGGCACCGAGCATCCGGACACCGCCACCAGCATGAACAACCTCGCCAATGTGCTGCAGGAGCAGGGCAAGGACGAACTGCTCGCGCCGAGCGAGGCGCGCGCGCAGGCGCAGTTCAACCTGCAGGCCTACAGCGAAACCGAAAACCTGTTTCGCAAGGCGCTGGCGATCCAGGAGCGCACCCTCGGTCCGGACCACCCGGCCACGGCCAATACGCTCAACAATCTCAGCACCTACCTCGACCGGCGCGGCCGGCCGCAGGAGGCCGAGCCGCTGCAGCGGCGCGCGCTCGCGATCCTGGAAAAACGGCTCGGCCCGCTGCATCCTGATACGGCGGCGATGCTCACCACGCTGGCGGTGATGCTCGACCGCCAGGGCAAGCTGACCGAGGCCGAAGCGCTGTACCGCAAAGCGGTGGACATCGCGCGCCAGGCCGGCAATCCGCGCATATTGCTGCTCAACAGCAGCCGCCTCGGCTTTGCGCTGGCCAAGCGCGGCCGCTACCGCGAGGCGCTGCCGTTCTACCGCGAAGCCGCGGATACGCTGGATTATCTCTATGTGCGCACGCGCGGGCTGTCGGATGAAACGCGCGCGGCCTTCCTCGGCCAGTACGGCAACATCTACCTCGAGACCATCAAGGTGCTGTTGCAGCTGCACCGCAGCTCGCCCGAGGCCGGCTACGACCGCCAGGTGCTCGAAGTCGCCTCGCGCAACCAGAGCCGCATATTCACCGAGATGATGCGCCAGGCAGACGTCGCGAAGTTTTCCAGCGACCCCGCCTTCCTCAAGCTCAAGCGCCGGCGCGAGGATCTGCAGGAGAAGGTGGAGAACCTGCGCCTCGCCATCGTGACCATGCCGCTGGACCTGCCCGCGCGCGATGCGCGCCGCAGCGACCTCGAAGGCCAGCTCGCGGCCGCGAATGCCGATCTGGCGGCGCAGGAGGAGACGCTGTGGCGCGACTATCCGCGTTTCATGGAGCTGACCAATCCGCGCCCGGTCACCGTGCAGGAGCTGCAGCAGAAGCTGCTGCGCCCGGACGAGGTGCTGCTGTCCTACGTGCTGCTGCCGCAGCAGGCGGCGATTTTCGCGGTGACGCGCGACAGCTTCCGCATGGTCAACGTCGCGGTCAAACGCGATGATGTGGCGCGGCGCGTGCGCGCGATCCGGCATGCGATCGAGAAAGTCGCGGTGGGCGAGTCGGTGCTGTTCCTGCGCGATATCGAGCCCGACATCCTCAATTCGCTGTACCGGGACCTGGTGGAGCCGATCGCCGCATCGCTTGCCGGAAGGCAGAAGGTGATCGTCGTCGCGGACGGGCCCTTGCTCACGGTGCCGCTGGAATTCCTGGTGACGCACTACAGCCCGGCGGAGCAGAAGAATTTCGAGGCCGCGCGCGCGGCGAGCGACGGCAGCGCGGAGCGGCCTTTCCTCGGTGAATATGCCGCGCTCGCCTATCTGGGCACGGATTACCGCTTCGCCTATCTTCCGAGCCTGTCGGCGCTGGCGTCGCAACGCCTGTATCCGAAGCATGCCGCGGATGCGCGGCAGGCGTTCACCGCGTTTGCCGACCCGGTATTCGCGCCAGCGGCCGGCCAAAGCTATTCCGCGGCGACGCGCACCGCGCTCGACCTGCTCGCGGGCAACTACCGCGTCGATCGCAATGGCGCGCCTGACATCCCGCGCCTGCGGGAAACCGCGGACGAGGCGCGCAACATTGCGCGCATACTCGGCGGCGACAATCGCCTGTACATCGGCACCGCGGCACAGGAAAAGATGGCCAAGTCGGGCGAGTTGCGCGACAGCCAGTACGTGCTGTTCGCGACTCACGGCTTTTTAGGCGGTGAATTCCTGCCCGCGCTGGCCGACCCGGCGCCGGATCACGCCGGCGGCGCGCCGCGCGCGCGCATCCGCGGGCAGCCCTCGCTGGCGCTGACCCTGGTGGGCGATCTGGGCGGGGAAGACGGCATGCTGACCATGAAAGAGGTCATCGAGGACGTCGAACTGAACGCCAAGCTGGTGGCCTTGTCGGCCTGCAACACCGCGGGCGATACCGCCGAAGCCAACAACGGCGAAGGTTTTGCCGGACTCACGCGCGCGTTCATGTTCGCCGGCGCGAAGAGCCTGCTGGTTTCGCACTGGAGCGTGGACAGCCTGTCGACGGAAGCCTTGATGACATCGACCTTCCGCAACATCAAGCGCGGCGAGAGCCCGCTGCGCGCGGTGAGCGACGCGCAGCGCGAGTTGCGCGGCGGCGGCTACAGCAACGGCACTTATCATTTTTCGCGCAGCCATCCATTCTTCTGGGCGGCGTTCGTGTACGTGGGCGATTGATGGCGAATCTGCCCAGCCTCGCGTTCCGCCTGCGCCCGCTGCTGCGCTACGTGCTGGTGGTGGCCATCGCCTTCGGCTGCAGCGAAGCGATGCTGCGCCTGGGCTGGATGCAGCCGGTGGAGAATGTCTATTACGACTACTGGCATTTGCTCGCCGGCAAGCGCCGCGAGGCGCTGCACACCGCCGTGGTCGCCGTGGACGAGCAGACGCTGGACCTGTACAAGGACGATCCGCTGGCTTTCTGGCAGCCGCATTTCGCGCGCGCGATGGACACGCTCACGCGCGCGGGCGCGAGCGTCATCGGCCTGGATTATCTTTACCAGGTCAGCGCCGAAGACTGGCTGAAGAAGCTCAAGCTGCCGGGAAACGAAAGCAGCCGCAGCTACGACTCGCCGTTTCGGGCGCAACTCGCCGCCGGCAACAAGATCCTGATCACCCAGCTGATCGAGCTTTCCAACGGCGAGGGCAGGCTGCTGCTGCCGCCGCGCGACCATTTGTACCTGCTGCCGCAGGGCATCAACGACCTGGGCATCGCCAACCTGGATCCGGACGAGGACAATTCGGTGCGCAGCTTCCTGCCGGTGTTCGATCCCGACCCGGGCAAGCCGGCCGTGGGTTTCGCGACCCAGCTGGCGCTGCGCGCGGCCGGTTTGGACCCGACCCTGCCCGAATGGGATATCGCCGGGGTGAAGATCATGCGCGAGGCGCGGCCGCGGCTGATCGGCTATATCGGCCCGCCGGGCAGCATTCCCACGGTGTCGATGAGCAAGCTGCTGCAGGACGATGCGCTGGCGGATCCGGAGGTGCGCAAACTCAAGGGCCGCGTGGTGATCATCGCCGCCAACGACCGCGGCACGCAGGACCGGCATCCGAGCCCGTATTCGCGCTCACTTTTCGGCATGCAGAGCGACCAGATGATAGGGGGCGAGATCCACGCCAATATCGTCGAGACCCTGCTCACCGGCCATTTCCCGCGCCAGCTCCCGCTCGCGGCCGAGTGGGCTTATGTGCTGGCGCTGATCGCGCTGGCGACGCTGCTCTACCTGCGCCTGCATCCCGCCGGCGGCCTCGCCGTGGCGCTGGCGCTGAGCCTGCTGTGCCTCGCGCCGGCATGGTTCATGTTCCTGCAGGATTGGCTGCTGCCGGTGGGGCGGGTGCAGAGCGCGCTGGCGATCGGATTTCTCGCCAGCCTGGGCCTGCGCCTGACGGGCGAGGAGCGCGAGCGCGCGCGGCTGAAGAAGATGTTCGGCCGCTACGTGTCCGACGACGTGGTCAAGGTCCTGACCGAGGGCGAGCGGCCCGACCTCGCGGGTGAGTCGGTGCAGGTGACGGTGCTGTTCTCGGACATCCGCAATTTCACCACCATTTCGGAAAAGCTGAATGCGCACGAGGTGGTGGAAATGCTCAACGAATATTTCAGCCGCACGACCGAACCCATCCTCGCCGAGGGCGGCATGGTGAACAAATTCATCGGCGATGCGGTGATGGCGATTTTCGGATCGCCGGTGCGCCATCCGGACCACGCGCGCCGCGCGCTGCGCGCAGCGCTGCAGATGGCGCGCGAGGCCGAGAACTTCAAGCAATGGATGCGCGCGCGCTTTCCGGATCGCGGCCTGCCAGAATTCGGCATCGGCATCGGCGTGCACAGCGGCGAGGCGGTGATAGGCGATATCGGTTCGGTCAAGCGCACCGAATTCACCGCCATCGGGGATACCGTCAACGCCGCATCCAGGCTCGAAGGCGTGACCAAGGAAATGCAATGCGTGCTGGTGGCGAGCAGGGCCTGCGTGGATGCCGCGCAGCAGGGCGTGCTTACCGGCAAGCGCGAAACGATCAAGGTCAAGGGCAAGGACGAGCCCATCGAGGTATTTGAAATCCTGGGTTTGGAGTCAGAAACGGTCGCAGGGGTTTAGCTATTCTGTCCGTCGGCGCCTGGCGATTTTTGGTCACTAACTGACGATTCTACGGAGCTGCGGGCGCGCAGCGTCGTGTTAAGGCTCAAAAGCTGTTGATTTGTTGAAGATTTATCCATGTCTGAACGCGGGTACAGTGCTTGCTTCGATTGAGGGAGCAGCAGGCGTGCAATCGACGAAGATGCGCTGAAATTTTGCAAAGGGAGCTTAATGTGAAAACCTTGATTTCGATATTGGCGGTCGTGCTGATGGGCGCGGCGCCCGTAGCCGGCGCGCAAAGCAGCGACGTGGGTCTGGTCAATCAGCTGTCGGGCGAGGTGAGCTATGCCGGCCAGGGCGGAACCCAGTCCAAAGCGCAGGCCTTCATGAAAGTGCGCGAAGGCGATCGCTTTACCCTGCCCGCCGGCGCGCAGTTGCGCCTGGTCTATTTCAACGGCAGCCGCCAGGAAACCTGGAAAGGTCCGGCGAGCTTCAAGGCCGGCGCCAAGCAAAGCGAAGTGCTGAGCGGCCAGGCGGCCGAAGCGGTACAGCTGCCGTCCGGGGTCGCGCAAAAGATCGCGCAGGTGCCCAATCTGGTGCAGATCGCCAAGCTGGGACGCTCCGGCGGCATCGCGGTGCGCGGCGGCGGCAAGCCCGGGCGCCTGAGCGCGGAGCAGCAGGCCGAAGTGAACCAGGCCAAGGCCAATTACGTATTGATGCGGCAGAAGGCGGCCGCCGAGGACATCACCCCCGAACTCTATTATTACTCGGTGCTGCAGGACCACCTGCTCTATAGCGACATGAAAACGGTGACCGATGAAATGCTCAAGCGCCAGCCAAACAACACCGAGGCGCAGGAGCTGGCCGCCTACGTGAAGAGCCGCATTTGACCTAGTTGAAACAGGCAGGAGAGCCCGGGGCGCTCAGGCGCCCCGTTTCATTTGCGTCGGGCGCATAATCGCCCCGGTCCGCATTCACCACCGACGACTGATCAACGCTAATGCGCAGCTGGGACATTTTCTGCGCCGTGGTCGACAACTACGGCGACATCGGCGTTAGCTGGCGCCTCGCGCGGCAGCTGGCGGGCGAGCGCAAGCTGAGGGTACGCCTCTGGGTCGACGATCTCGCGCCGCTGGCGCGGATTTGCCCCGGCGTGGACCCGCAGCTGGACCAGCAGCAGGCGCAGGGTGTCGAACTCAGAAGATGGCGCGAGCCGTTCCCGCAGGTGGAGCCGGCCGATATCGTGGTCGAGGCGTTCGCCTGCAACCCGCCGGCCAGCTACGTCGCGGCAATGGCCGCGCGCCAGCCCAAACCGGTGTGGATCAATCTGGAGTATCTGAGCGCGGAAAACTGGGTGCGGGGATGCCACGGGCTGCCCTCGCCGCATCCGTCGCTGCCGCTGGTAAAGTATTTCTTCTTTCCCGGATTCACGGCCGGCACCGGCGGGCTGCTGGCGGAGCCGGGACTGACACAGGCGCGCGAACGCTTCCAGGCCTCGCGCGAGGCGCAGACGCGTTTCTGGGCCGAGATGGGCATGACCGAGCCGGAAGCGGGCGAACTGCAGGTCTCGCTGTTCTGCTATCCGCACGCGGGGATCAGCGGCCTGCTGCGCGCCTGGGAGGCAGGGACCGGGCCGGTGCGCTGCCTGGTGCCGGAAGGGACTGCGACGCAGGCACTGTCGGCGTTCTTCAGCAGCGAGCGTGTCGTCGCCGGCGCCCAGCTGCGCCGCGGCAGGCTCCGCGCCTGCGTGTTCCCTTTCCTCGATCAGGACCGCTACGACCGGCTGCTGTGGGCCTGCGATTTGAATCTGGTGCGCGGCGAAGATTCCTTCGTGCGCGCGCAGTGGGCGGCGCGGCCGCTGCTGTGGCAGATCTACCCGCAGCAGGAGGGGGCGCACTGGCCCAAGTTGCACGCCTTTCTGCAGCTGTATTGCCGGGAATTGCCGCCTGCAGGCGCTACCGCGGCATCTGCCCTGTGGGAAGCCTGGAACCAGGGCGACGCCGCGCGGGTCGAAGCCGCCTGGCCCGGCTGGTGCGAGCACAGGCCCGCGTTCGAGGCGCATGCCCGGCGCTGGGCGGCGCAGCTTCCGGCCAACGGGGATGTCGCGAATAATCTTGCGTTTTTTTGCGAAAATTTGTTAAAATAGAATGTTTTAGACCCAATCCAACCGGTTAGGAAGACTGTTTTATTATGAAAATCGCTCAAGAACTCCGCGCAGGCAATGTGATCATGCTCGGAAACGACCCGATGGTGGTGCAGAAGGCCGAATTCAGCAAATCCGGGCGCAATGCCTCCGTGGTCAAAATGAAGCTCAAGAACCTGCTGTCCGAATCGGTCAGTGAGAACGTGTACAAGGCTGACGAAAAATTCGACGTCGTGGTGCTCGAACGCAAGCAATCCACCTACTCGTATTTCGCTGATCCGATGTACGTGTTCATGGATGCCGACTACAACCAGTTCGAGGTCGAAAAAGACAATATGGGCGAGGGCATCAATTTCCTCGAGGACGGCATGGAATGCGAAGTGGTCTTCTACGATGATCGCGCGATTTCGGTGGAACTGCCGAATACCGTGGTGCGCGAAATCATCTACACCGAACCGGCGATACGCGGCGACACCTCGGGCAAGGTGCTGAAGCCGGCCAAGATCAACACCGGTTTCTCGGTGCAGGTGCCGTTGTTCTGCGCCACCGGCGACAAGATCGAGATCGACACCCGCACCGGCGAATACAAGCGCCGCGTCTGAGCGTTTCAGCTGCGGCGAAAATGGGCGCGCATGGCGGCGCCCATTTTTTTGCCGCAGCCCGCTGCCATGCGGCCGACAGCAAGCAATTGACCCCACTTGACGGTTGGGCATTTAGCGGGTATAACGCGCACAAGTGTTTAGTTTCAAGTGCTTGAGAGCGGTTCCCTGAGCGGTACGTCCTTTTCAGTCTTGAGATTCAAACATTGATCGGGCCTGGCTCGAATTCTCAACTTTTAAAGGAACGCAAGATGGCAACCGGCACAGTGAAATGGTTCAATGACTCCAAGGGCTTCGGCTTTATTACCCCGGACGGCGGCGGCGAAGATCTGTTCGCGCATTTCTCCGAAATCAACATGCAAGGCTTCAAGACGCTCAAGGAAGGGCAGAAAGTGTCCTTCGAAATCGTAGACGGCAAGAAGGGCAAACAAGCGGCGAAGATCCAAGCTGCCTGAGCCAACCAGTTTCCAATTGAAAAGCCGGGTAAGTCACCCGGCTTTTTTTGTTGCTTGTGGACCGCCCGCGTATCCAGGGACCGCCTGCGGGTGGCCCTACCGCGGGCTGTTTAAGGGCTCGTGCCTCGCGATGCGCTGTGTTGCGGCAATTGGCATCGCTGAGGTTCTGCGCAATGCCTGAACGTTATTATTTCGCGTATTTGCGGAATTCGGGTTTGCGCTTTTCGCGAAACGCATTGCCGCCTTCCTTGGATTCGTCGGTCGCGTAGTAGAGCTTGAGCGCCTGCATCGCGAACGAGGAAATGCCGCGGATCATCTCGGTATCCACATTGAACGAGCGCTTGGCCAGCGCGATCGCGGTCGGGCTCATCTGCAGGATTTCGCTGCACCATTTCGCCACCTCGGCGTCGAGCTGCTCGTGCGGCACGACCGCGTTGACCAGCCCCATCGCAAGGGCCTCCTGCGCGCTGTAGCGGCGGCACAGGTACCAGATTTCGCGCGCCTTCTTCTCGCCGACCACGCGCGCGAGCAGCGCGGTGCCGAAGCCCGGATCGACCGAACCCACCTTCGGGCCGACTTGGCCGAATTGCGCCTTGTCCGAAGCGATGGCGAGGTCGCACAGCGTCACCAGCACATTGCCGCCGCCGATGGCGTAGCCGTTCACGCGCGCCAGCACCGGCTTCGGAATGTCGCGGATGATGCTCTGCAGCTCTTCGACCGGGAGTCCGATGGTGCCGCGTCCTCCGTAGCCGCCATCCTCGGCATCCGCGCTCTGGTCACCGCCGGTGCAGAACGCCTTGTCACCGGCGCCGGTCAGCACCACGACGCCGATATCGCGGTTCCAGCCGGCCTTGCCGAAAGCGCGGATCAGCTCTTCGCAGGTGTCGCTGTTGAACGCGTTGTAGACCTTGGGCCGGTTGATGCAGATGGTGGCGACGCCGGCCTGCTCGGTGTAGGTGATGTTCGCGAATTCCATGATGTGCCTTTGCCTTTTTCCGGACGCGTATTGTTGTCGGATTCGACTGCGTTCGGTATTATGATTAGCACACAACCTTGGCGCAACCGAGATCCGCGCCGGGACACCAAGAAGCAGCCAGGGAGGTTGCATCTTCTGCCTCCGGAGCGCTGTTCGGCCCGTTTGCCGCCGCAGATTCCAACCACGCAAATCCGGAGAACAAAATGGACATTCCCGCTCCCGATCAACACCAGGAGCTGCGCGAAGCGCTGCGCGATCTGTGCAAGGCGTATCCCGACGAGTACTGGCGCAAGCTCGACTACGAGCGCGAATTCCCGGTCGCCTTCATCGATGCGCTGACCAAGGCCGGCTGGCTGGCGGCGCTGATCCCGCAGGAATACGGCGGCTCGGGCTTGAGCCTCGCGCAGGCCTCGGTGATCATGGAAGAGATCAACCTCAACGGCGGCAATTCCGGCACCTGCCACGGCCAGATGTACAACATGGGCACGCTGCTGCGCCACGGTTCGGAGGCGCAGAAGCGCAAGTACCTGCCCAAGATCGCCTCGGGCGAACTGCGCCTGCAGTCCATGGGCGTGACCGAGCCGACCACCGGCACCGACACCACCAAGCTCAAGACCACGGCGGTGAAGCAGGGCGATCGCTACGTCGTCAACGGCCAGAAGGTGTGGATATCGCGCATCCAGCACTCCGACCTGATGATACTGCTCGCGCGCACCACGCCGGTGGCGCAGGTCAAGCGCAAGTCGGAGGGCATGTCGATATTCATCGTCGATCTGCACCAGGCCATAGGCAAGGGCCTCACGCTGCAGCCGATCCGCAACATGGTCAGCCACGACACCTGCGAACTGTTCTTCGACAATCTCGAGATCCCGCAGGAAAACCTGATCGGCGAGGAGGGCAGGGGCTTCAAATACATCCTCGACGGCCTCAACGCCGAGCGCATCCTGATCGCAGCCGAATGCATAGGCGACGCCTACTGGTTCATCAAGCGCGGCAGCGCCTACGCCAAGGAGCGCATCGTGTTCGACCGGCCGATCGGCCAGAACCAGGGCGTGCAGTTTCCGATCGCCGAGGCCTACATGGAAACCGAGGCGGCGAACCTGATGCGCTGGAAGGCCTGCGGCCTGTTCGACCAGCACCAGCCCTGCGGCGCCGAAGCGAACATGGCCAAGCATCTCGCGGCGAAGGCTTCGTGGGAAGCGGCCAATATCTGCCTGCAGACCCACGGCGGCTACGGCTTCGCCGCCGAGTACGATGTCGAGCGCAAGTTCCGCGAAACGCGGCTGTACATGGTGGCGCCGATTTCGACCAATCTGATCCTGTCCTACGTCGCCGAGCACGTGCTCGGCCTGCCGCGTTCGTTCTGAGCATGGCGAAGCTCAGCGGCCGCAGCGCCTTCCTGAAACTTCTGATCGACGAGGGCGTAACGCATCTGTTCGGCAATCCGGGCACCACCGAGCTGCCGCTGATGGAAGTGGTGCCGGATTATCCCGAGCTGAACTATGTGCTCGGCCTGCAGGAAGCCGTGGTGGTGGGCATGGCGGACGGCTACGCGCGCGCCTCCGGCCGGCTCGCGGCCTGCAGCCTGCATGTCGCGCCGGGCCTGGGCAATGCGATGGGGGCGCTCTACAACGCCAAGTTTTGCGGCTCGCCCCTGATCGTGACCTGCGGCCAGCAGGAGCAGGGCCATGGCCTGCTCGAGCCGCTGCTGTACGATCCGCTGCTGCCGATCGCGCAGCCCATGGTGAAGTGGGCGGTCGAAGTGACGCGCGCCGAGGACCTGCCGCGCATCGTGCGCCGCGCCGCCAAGCTCGCGCTGACGCCGCCGACCGGCCCGGTGTTCATCAGCCTCCCCGGAGACGTGCTCGACGCTGAAGTGGAAATGGAATTCGGCAAGCCGACGCGCGTCGATGCGTGCGTGCGGCCCTCGGACGCGGCGCTGGAACAGCTCGCGGCCAAGCTGCTCGCGGCGAAAAATCCGGTGATCCTCGCCGGGCAGGAACTGGCTATCCACGACGCCTTTGCCGAGGCGGCCGAGCTGGCCGAATTGCTCGGCGCCGCTGTGTACCAGCAGCCGATTCCCTATTGCGCGCAGTTTCCCAGCGCGCACCCGGCCTACCTCGGCGCCCTCACGCGCAGCCAGAAGCAGGTGCGCGCGCTGCTCGAGCCCTACGACCTGATGCTGTGCCTGGGCGCGGACCTGCTGCGCATGTCGGTCTACAGTCCGAGCGCGCCGCTGCCCGGGCGCATGCAGGTGCTGCACCTGAGCGAGCGCGACTGGGAGCTGGGCAAGAACTATCCGACCGAGCTCGCGCTGCGCGCGAACGTGAAGGAGACGCTGCGCGCGCTGCTGCCCCTGGTGCGCGCACGCCATGACGGCGCCGCGGCCGCGCGCAGGCTGGCCGCGCTCAAGCCGCGCAACTGGTCGGCACAGCGCGAACAGGCGCGCGCCGAAACGCTGCGCGCCGCGCAGACCGTCCCCATCGATCCGCGCTACCTGATGCTCGCCATCAGCGAAACGCTGCCGCGCAATGCCATCGTGGTGGAGGAGGCGCTGACTTCGTCGACGTCGCTGCCCGGATTTCTCGAACTGCGCGACACGCGCGCCTACTACGGCCTCGCCAGCGGCGGCCTCGGCTTCGGCATGCCCGGCGCGGTGGGCGTCAGCCTGGCGCAACCTGGGCGGCCGGTGCTGGCGGTGATCGGCGACGGCAGCAGCATGTACGGCGTGCAGGCGCTGTGGACGGCGGCGCACCTGAAGCTGCCGATCACCTATCTGATCTGCAACAACCGCAGCTACCGCATACTCAAGGAGCGCCTGGTGTCGATGCGCGCGACCGATCGCTTCACCGGCATGGATCTGCGCGATCCGGAAATCGATTTTACGGGCCTCGCGCACGCGCTCGGCGTGCACGCCGAGCGCGTCGCCGAGCCGCAGGCTATAGTGCCTGCCTTGCGCGCGGCGCTGGCCTCGGGCGGCCCGCGCCTGATCGAAGTCATGGTTGCCGACGGATTCGGAGGCTGATATTTCGAAGTTCGCACTGGGTCAATCGCTCACGCGCCTGGAAGACGTGGCGCTGGTGCAGGGCGCCGGCCGCTACAGCGACGACGTCGAGCTGGCCGGCGCGGCGCATGCCTGCGTGCTGCGCTCGCCGCATGCGCATGCATGGATCCGCCGCATCGACACCGCCGCCGCGCGCGCGGCGCCGGGCGTGCTGGCGGTGCTGACCGAGGCGGAGGTGGCCGCCGACGGCCTGGGCGACATTCCCTGCCTGGTGCCGGTCACGAATATCGACGGCAAGCCGCGCGCAGACACGCCGCGGCCGCTGCTCGCGCGCGGGCGCGTGCGCCACGTCGGCGATCCGGTCGCGCTGGTGGTGGCCGAGACCCTGGCGCAGGCGCGCGATGCGGCGGAATTGATCGGCGTCGACTACGATCCCCTGCCGGCGGTGGCGGACACGCGCGCCGCGGCGCAGGCGGGCGCGCCGCAGGTGTGGGAGCACATCCCGGGCAATGTGTGCTTCGACATCGGCGCGGGCAGCGACAAGGCCGCGGTGGACGCGGCGATTGCGGGGGCCGCGCATGTCACGCGGCTGGAACTGGTCAACAACCGCATCGTCGCCAATCCGATCGAGCCGCGCGCGGCGCTGGCGGATTACGACGTTGCGAGCGGACGCTCGACCCTGTACACGCCGAGCCAGGGACCGCACGTCATCCACGGGCAGCTGGCCGAAGCGGTGCTGAAAATCGACAAGGCGCTGCTGCGCGTGATGTCGGGCAATGTCGGCGGCGCGTTCGGCATGAAGATCTTCCTGCATCCGGAGCAGCCGCTGGTGGTCTGGGCCTCGCGCCGGCTCAAACGCGCGGTGCGCTGGACCGCGGACCGCAGCGAGAGCTTTCTCTCCGACGTGCAGGGCCGCGACCACTATTCCGTCGCCGAACTCGCGCTGGACAGGGACGGACATTTCCTCGCGCTGCGGGTCACCACGCTGGCCAACATGGGCGCCTACCTGTCGAATTACGCGCCCTTCATTCCGCAGCTGTCGGTGCCCATGCTCTCCGGCGTGTACCGCATCCCGGCGATCTACGCCAGCATCCGCGGCATCGCCAGCAACACCGTGCCGGTCGACGCTTACCGCGGCGCCGGCCGCCCCGAGGCGATCTATCTGGTCGAGCGCATCGTCGACGTGGCGGCGCGCGAACTCGGGCTCGCGCCCGACGAGCTGCGCCGGCGCAATTTCGTCAAACCCGGCGACATGCCCTACCAGACGCCGGTGGACAGCCGCTACGACTCGGGCGATTTCGCCGAGGTGATGAAGCGTGCGATGGACAAGGCCGACTGGGCCGGATTTCCCGCGCGGCGCGCCGCGGCCCGACGGCAGGGCAAGCTGCGCGGCATCGGCCTGGCCATGTATATCGAGCGCTGCGGCGGCGGCAACGGCGACACCATCGTGCTCAAGGTCGATACCGCAGGCAAGGTGACGCTGTATTCGGGCATGCAGGACAACGGCCAGGGACACATCACCACCTTCGTGCAGCTTTTGTCTGACAAGCTCGGGCTGGACGCGAGCCAGATCAGCGTGGTGCAGGGCGACAGCGACGTCGTGCCCGCAGGATTGACCGGCGGCTCGCGTTTCCTCGCGATCGGCGGCGTCGCTGCGCTCGCCGCTGCGGACGAAGTGATAGAGCAGGGAAAGAACAGCGCGGCGGGCCTGCTGGAGGCGGCGGCGGCCGACATCGAATACGGCGATGGCGAGTACCGCATCGCCGGCACCGACCGCAAGGTCTCGCTCGCGCAGGTGGCGCAGGCGGCGCAGGGGCTGGCCGCTACGCACATGCGCAACCCGGAAGCGTATACCTATCCCAACGGCTGCCACATCTGCGAGCTCGAGATCGAGGCCGAGACCGGCGATACGCGCATCGTGCGCTACAGCATCGTCGATGACTTCGGCCGCGCGATCAACCCGCTGCTGCTCGAAGGCCAGGTGCACGGCGGCACGGTGCAGGGCATCGGCCAGGCGCTGCTCGAACTCGCGCACTACGATGCCGAGTCGGGCCAGCTGCTTGCCGGCTCGTTCATGGACTACGCCATGCCGCGCGCCGACAACGTGCCTGCCTTCGACTGCGGCTTCCACCACGTGCCCTGCGCGAGCAATCCGCTGGGCGTGAAAGGCGCGGGCGAGGCGGGCGCAGTGGGCGCGCCGCCGGCAGTGATCAACGCGGTGGTCGACGCGCTGCAGCCGGCGACCGGGCTCTTGCACATGGACATGCCGGCGACGCGCGAAAAGCTGTGGCGCGCGCTGCGCGCAGCGGCGCCGGCGGGTGCGCGCGCCGGCTGAGTCTTCGAACGTATTTCAATATTGAAATTTCGAAGGCTGTCATTCCGAGCGGAGCGAGCAATCTGCTTTTGTATTGAACGAAAAGCAGATTCCTCAGCCTGGGGCTTCGGAATGACAGTCAATCTTGAAATAGCCCGCTAGTCCAGGCCGAGTATGCGGCCGATTTCCTTCAGGAACATGCCCACGCGCACGCCATCCGCGCGCAATTCCGTCGCCGCGCGGTCGAAGGAGCTGTGCACGGATTTCATCTGATTCTCGACCTGCGGCAGTTGCACCTCGGCGCCGGCGAGCATGCGCTTCAGGTCTTCCACCTCCGCGCGCAGCTCCGTGTATTTCGCACTGTTCTCGGGCAGGGCGGCCAGATTGGCCGATATTTCCTGCACCAGGCTTTTCGCGCGATCGATGTCAATTTCACCCTTGCTCATAGTGCTCTCCGTTGTTGCTTCAGCCTATCCGTACCGCGCTGCCGCCATGTTGAGAAAGATCAAGCTCCAGGCCAGGCGGCGCGTGCGCCCCGCGGCGCCTAGCCGTAGTTGATTTCTTCGGCCGCTTGCGCCTCGGGCGCATCCGCAGCATAGTCGCGCCCGCCGCGCCCGTGGCGCGCCGCGGCTTCGCGGTACCACTCGTGCGCGACGATGCTCGCCATCACCTCGTTGGTGCCGGTCCAGATCGAAGCGAGGCGGATGTCGCGGTAAATGCGCTCCAGCGGAAACACATTGGTGTAGCCGATGCCGCCGACTACCTGCATCGAATTGTGCACCACTTTCTGGCAGGACTCGGTGACAAATTTCTTGGTCTCGGAGACCATGCGCCGCACCCGGTTCATGTCCATGCCGGTGTCGACGGCGCGCGACGTGGCGTAGACCAGGGAGCGGCAGGCGTCGAGCAGCATTGCGCCTTCGGCCACCTGGAAACTCACGCCCTGGAAGCGGTTGATGGTCTCGCCGAAGGCCTTGCGCCGGGAGCTGTAGCCCGTGGCGATGTCGAGCGCGGCGCGCGCCGGGCCGATGGTCATCGCGGCGGTGCCGAGACGCTCGGGTATCATCATGGTGGTGAACACCGGGTAGGCGCCGTTGTGCGCGCCGACCAGGTTCTCGCGCGGCACTTTGACGTCCCTGAATGCGATCCGGCCGGTGCCGCCGCCGCGGCAGCCCATCAGGCCGTAGAGATATTCGACTTCGACGCCGGGACCGCGCTCGACGATGAAGCAGCTGATGCGCTTTTGCGGCGCCGCCGCCGGGTCCGGATCGGTGCGCGCATAGACCAGGAAATAGTCCGCGCCTTCCGCGCCGACGATGAAGCGCTTCTGGCCGTTGAGCAGGTAGTGATCGCCCTTGTCCTGCGCGGTCGAGGTCGCGCCGAAAAAATCCGATCCGCCGCGCGGCTCGGTCAGGCATTCGGCGGCAAAGATATCGCCGCGCAGCAGCGGCTTGACGTAGCGCTCCTTCTGCGCGTCCGTGCCATGCAGCACGATCGCATCGCACACCAGGTCCGCGCCGACGCCGAACACGCAGGCCAGTTCATAGGAGAGGCTGCCGATTTCCTCGCTGATCGCGCAGGATGCCACCCAGTCCAGGCCCTGGCCGCCCCACTTGGCGGGCTGGCGCACGCCCAGCAGATTGCGCCTGCCGGCCTCGCGCAGCCAGTCCCGGGGAAAGCGTATCTGCTCCGCGTCCATGTCCAGGATCAGCTGCCGCGGCGTCGCATCGACGAATTCGCGCGCCGCATCCCGGACGCGGCGCTGCTCCGCGCTGAACAAATGGTCGAACATGCTGGTCTCCTTAGGCGAGGATGTGGAAAATCGAATTGAGTACAGTATAGTTCCGCCGCGCGCTACCTGCGCACTGCGTACTCTTGTATGATTCCCCGTCTATGAAAGACCAGTCCGCGCGCGCGCCCAACCGCTATGACCTGCCCGAATGGGCCGGGGCCTTCGGCGATCTGGGAACGCTGATCCCGTTCGTCGCCGCCTATGTGTCGATCCTGAAGATGGATGCCAACGGCGTGCTCGTGGCATTCGGCATCGCGCTGATCGTGGCCGGCTGGAAATACCGCACGCCGTTCCCGGTGCAGCCGATGAAGGCCATAGGCGCCGCGGCGGTGAGCCAGGCCATGCTCGCGGCGGGCCTGGGCCCAGCCGCCGTTATCGGCGCGGCGCTGAGCACGGGCCTGCTGTGGATCGCGCTGGCCCTGACCGGCCTGGGCCGTGCGGCTGCGCGCTGGGTGCCGCGCTCGGCGCTGCTCGGCGTGGTCATGGGGCTGGGCTTTTCCTTCATGCTGGCGGGCATCCGCATGATGTCCGCCAGTCCCTGGATCGCCGCGCCGCTGCTGGCGATGACGCTGCTGCTGCTCGGGCGCCCGCGCGTGCCGGCGATGCTGCTGCTGCTGGGCATAGGCGTATCCCTCGCACTGATCGAACAGCCCGGCCTGCTGCGCGATCTGGGCGCGCTCAGGCCCGAATTCCGGCTGCCTGCGCTCGCATGGCAGTCCCTGTCCGCAAGCGATGTGTGGACCGGCTTCATCCTGCTTGCGCTGCCGCAGCTGCCGCTAACCTTCGGCAACGCCTTCATCGCGATCACCGAGGAGAACAACCGCCTGTTTCCGGACCGGCCGGTGAGCGAGCGCGCGGTGGCCTGGTCCACCGGGGTGATGAACATCGGCGCCAGCCTGATCGGCGGCATACCCATGTGCCACGGCGCCGGAGGCATGGCAGGCCATGTGCAGTTCGGCGCGCGCACCGGCGGCTCTTCCATCATTCTCGGCACCATCCTGCTGAGCGCCGGACTGTTCCTGTCGGCCTCGATCGGCACCCTGTTCGGCATGTTTCCGCCCTATGTGCTCGGCGTCATCCTGTTCATGGCGGGACTGCAGCTCGCGCTGGGCAGCCGCGACGCCGGCGTGGAAAAGGCCGATCGCTTCGTGGTGCTCGCGACTGCCGCATTCGCCATCTGGAACGTGGGCGCGGCGGTGTTGTTCGGCATCCTCGCGCAGCAGGCCTCGCAGCGCGGCTGGCTGCGTATTTGACGCGCTAAAGAAAAAGGCCCCGTTTCCGGGGCCTTTCCTTGCTGCGGTGAAACGAGCGTGGGCGATTATTGTTTGGTGGCGGTGATGGTCTGGAAATTGCCGAAGAAATAGGTGCTGCGCTCGCAGGTCCAGCCGCCTTCGCTCTCGAGGTAGTGGAGCGGGTCATGGGTGTCCCACAGCGCCAGGCCCAGCGGCTCGAACACCTTGAAGTAGGTCCAGGAGAGCGCGCGCAGTACCCACAATTGCGGCCGGTGGAATTCGGCGAGGAACAGCTTTCCGCCCGGCGCGAGCATGCGACCGGCCTCGCTCAGGGTCTGGCCTTTGAGCTGATGCGGTAGCTCGTGCAGCAGGAAGAAAATGACATTGGCATCCACGCCGCCGTCCTTGAGCGTCATGGCAGTCGCATTGTCCTCGATGTATTCCACCTTGCCGCCGTATTGGCGCAGCTTGCTGCGCGCGTGCACCAGTTCGTTTTCGATGATGTCGGCGATGAGCACGCGCTCTGCGCCGGACTCGAGCGCGGCCTGCACTACGCGCGGAATCACGTTGCCGAAGGCGCAGGAGGTGATCAGCACCTTTTTGCCCCTCAGGTCCATCTGCTTCAGGCCGGCGACGATTTTCGAGACCAGGTGATGGTACTGGAACAGCAGGATGGCCGAAATGATGGGCTGGAAATCGACCAGCTTGATCAGCCCCATGTTCGAATAGATCGGGTAGACGTGCGCTTTGTCGCTCTGCGAGCCCTGCGACAGGCCGCGCAGCACCAGGGCCCCGCGGGTCACGACGAAGAAGAACAGCCCCGTAGATGCCAGCAGGCCAAAGGCAAGAACACCGCTAATCATCCATGCATTCATCGCACTTCCTCAACAAAATGGAATGGGGATTGAGTTCACGCTTTGCAGTATCGCGGCTTTTCCCGGCCCCATCAAGCCGGCCGCGCCGGTTTTTTGCTTGCCGCCATGTTGGACGAAAAGTCAAATTCGGATGTTGACGTACATCAAGCCCGGGGTAGGCGCCGGCAGGGTTTTCCGCTGCCGGAACCGCAGCGGGGCCCCCGGGGTCACAGCAATAACGCTACCATAGGCAACTTGTGGGCCGAGGCGGGCGTTCCATCCGGAATTTTTGGCAATTCCGGGGCGATGGCGCCGGCTCTCGCGCATAGCGTGAACCAAGGAGATTCCATGGCAGGTCTGAAACAGAACACCCCGGCGCCGACCGAAATCAAGCTGCACCAGAAGTCGCGCGTTCTTGAAATCGCGTTCGAGGACGGCAGGCGCTACCGCCTGCCGTTCGAGTTCCTGCGCGTGTACTCGCCCTCGGCCGAGGTGCGCGGCCACGGGCCGGGACAGGAAGTGCTGCAAGTCGGGAAGAAGGAGGTGGAGATCACGCATATCGAGCCGGTCGGCTCGTATGCGGTGCAGCTGACTTTTTCCGACGGCCACGACAGCGGCCTGTATTCCTGGGACTATTTCTACAACATCGGCGCGAACCAGGAAGCGATGTGGGCGCATTATCTGCAGCGCATGCAGGAGGCGGGCGCGAGCCGCGAGCCCGGCACGGGCGAGTTCGCGCAGCGGCCCAAGGCGAAGTAGCCGCGCGTGGACAGCCGCAGCGATTGTTGCGCGTGCGAGGGTGCCGCGGAGGCGCAGGCCGCGCGCGCGCCCGAACCCTTCGAGGTGCTGCTGATCAATCCCTACGAGCTCGGCCGGCAGCCTTTTGCCCTGGCCGAGCCCATGGCCTGGCTCAGGCGCGACGGCTGCGCCGTGCACTGCATCGACCTGTCGCTGCAGCAGCTCGATGCGGCGCTGCTCGGGCGCGCGCGCCTGGTGGCGCTGTACCTCGGCATGCACACCGCCACGCGCATCGCGGCCGAGGCCCTGCCGCGCATACGCGCGCTGGCGCCGCAGGCGCACCTGTGCGCCTACGGCCTGTATGCGCCGATGAACCAGCAATTGCTGCGCGGCCTGGGCGTGAAGACCGTGCTCGGCGGCGAGTGCGAGCCGGAGCTCGCGCGCCTGGCGCAGCGGCTGCGCGCGGGCGAGGCCTGCGATGCGCAGCACGGCGCGCTGGTGCCGCTGGCGAAAATCGATTTCCTGACGCCCGACCGCTCGGGCCTGCCCGCGCTGGCGCGCTACGCCCACCTGCTGCTGCCCGGCGGCGGCAGGAAGCAGCTCGGCTTCATCGAAGCCAGCCGCGGCTGCAAGCACCTGTGCCGCCACTGTCCGGTGGTGCCGGTGTACCAGGGCAAATTCCGCATCGTGCCGCTGCCGGTGGTGATGGCCGACATCGCGCAGCAGGTCGAGGCGGGCGCCGCGCACATCTCCTTCGGCGACCCGGATTTCTTCAACGGCAGCACCCATGCAATGAAAGTGCTTGCCGCGATGCACGCCGCGTATCCGCAGCTCACGTTCGACGCCACCATCAAGATCCAGCACATCATCGCCCATGCCGGGCTGCTGCCTGCGCTGAAGTCTGCAGGCTGCCTGTTCCTCACCACGGCGGTGGAGTCGGTCGACGACGCGGTGCTGCAGCATCTGGCCAAGAATCACACCGGCGCCGATTTCGAACGCGCCTTGCAGCTGTGCCGCGACGCCGGCATCGGCCTTGCGCCCACCTTCGTGCCGTTTACGCCCTGGACCAGCCTCGAAGGCTACCTCGAGCTGCTGCGCACCCTGCTGCGCCTGCGGCTGGTCGAGGCGGTGCCGCCGATCCAGCTGTGCATCCGCCTGCTCGTGCCCGAAGGCTCCTGGCTGCTGCGCCTGCCGGGCTTTCGCGACCTGCTTGGGCCCTTCGATGCGAAACTGCTGGGCTACCCCTGGCGCCATGCGGATGCGCGCGTGGACGCGCTGCAGCAAGCGCTGCAGGCGCTCGCCGCGCAGGGAGACGAGCGCAAGGCGGCGCGCAGCGAGGTGTTCGCGCAGATCTGGCAGGCCGCGCACGCTGCGCTGGGCCGCGCCGCGCCGCGGCTCGATCAGGCGGATTTCGGCGTGCCGATGGCGCGCCTGTCCGAGCCCTGGTATTGCTGCGCCGAGCCCACCGAGCAGCAGCTGCAGAGTTTCTGAGGACGGCCGCTTGAAGCGCGTACTGCTGCTGCTGCCGGTCGCGAGCTACCGCAACGAGGATTTTCTCGCCGCGGCAAAGCGCCTGGACGTCGAAGTCATCAGCGTCGCCAACCACTGCCATCAGCTCGCGCCCGGATGGGGCATGAGCCCGATCCAGTCGGTGCCCTTCGACCAGCCGCTGATTGCGCTGAAGCAGCTGCAGACCGCGCTCGGGCGCAGGCCCGACGCGGTGCTTGCGGTGGACGACAGCGGCGTGGAGCTCGCGGCCCTCCTGTGCGAACACCTCTACCTGCCGGGCAATCCGCCCGAGGCAGTGCGCCAGACGCGCGACAAGCTCGCGTTCCGCAACCTGCAGCGGCGCGGCGGCCTGCGCTGTCCGGAGTACTTCCATCTGCTCGGCTATGAACCGGTGCAGGCGCTGCCGCCGCAACTGCGTTACCCGGTGGTGGTCAAGGCGCGCCGGCTCAGCGCCAGCCGCGGCGTGGTGCGCGCGGACACGCCGCAGGCCTATGCGCAGGCGGTGCAATGGGTGCGCGGCATACAGGCGAGCGCCGACCGCGAGGCCGCCGATCTGGGCTTGATCGTGGAGGGTTTCATCCCCGGCAGCGAGCATGCGCTCGAAGGCCTGCTGCAGGACGGCGCGCTGCGCGTGCTCGCGCTGATCGACAAGCCCGACCCGCTGGACGGGCCTTATTTCGAGGAGACCCTGTACCTGACGCCCTCGCGCCTGCCGGCGCGGACGCAGGAGGAGATCGCGCAGGCGGTGCGGCGCGCCTGCGAACTCGCAGGACTGGACAGTGGTCCGATCCACGCCGAGATGCGCGTCAACGCGCAGGGCGTATGGCTGCTCGAGATTGCCGCGCGCTCCATCGGCGGCCTGTGCGGCAGGATGCTGCAGCACGCGCTGGGCATGAGCCTGGAGGAACTGATCCTGCGCCAGGCGCTGCGCCTGCCGCTGTCCGCGGCAAAGCAGGATGCGGCGAGCGGCGTGATGATGATCCCGATCCCGCGGCAGGGCATGTACCTCGGCGCGCGCGGATTGGAGCAGGCGCAGGCGGTCGCCGGCATCAGCGGCGTCCAGATCACCGCCAGCCCCGGCCAGCTGATCGCGCCCCCGCCCGACGGCGCGAGCTATCTCGGCTTCATCTTCGCGCGCGGCGATTCGCCGGCGGCGGTGGAGGCGAGCCTGCGCGCAGCGCACGCGCAGCTCGAATTCGACATCCAGGCGGCGCAGCCGCTGAGTGCGGCGCGGGCCTAGGCGGGCGCTGCGGTGGCGGCATAGACCGCGGGACTTGTCAAATTCGGCAGACGATCGGCCTGTGGGCCAAGCCTGGTCTGGGCATGGCGAAAACAAAGTTCAAGATTCAGGCGCCGCTCATGGCGCTTCCTCGGGCGGGCGTACTTTCCTGAACATCAGCGGGAGCAGCAGGTCGTAGACGATCTTGGCCGCGCCGGCGGCGATGAGGGGCCAGCCGAAGGCCGACCGACTGAGCATATAACCGGCGAGGAAGGGGCTTGCGGCCGAAGCGATGCTGCGCGGCACCGCGGTGACGCTTGCCGCGGCCGGGCGCTCTTCCGGCGTCACGATGGCCATGACGTAGTAACTGCGCGTGGGCACGTCCATCTGCGACAGCGCGCTCCGGACGAACAGCAGTGCGATGGCGCAGCTCAGCTGCGGCATGAACGGCATCGCGATCAGGCACAGGCTGGAAGGCAGGTGCGTGAACACCATGGTATTCACCAGGCCGATGCGGTCGGCGTCTAGCATGGGGAGGCTGCCAAATCCCCGCATGCGCAACGGTGGACACAATAGCCGGGCTTGTCAAAGGGTAGTGCGACAAGGGCGTTGCGACGTACGGGCCTTACGGCATGTTTCCTGCATTCCGCGCATGCGGCGGATTGCGCGATCATGTTTGACATTTCGCATTGACAGGCATTGCATCGGTGGCATAGAGTCGAAGCATCCGACCGGGAGAGTGCCGCTGCGCGGTGCAGCGACCGCCGAAGGAGCAATACCCAGAAACTCTCAGGCAAAAGGACCGGTCGAGCGGAAGCAGTGCTTCCGTCACTCTGGAGAGCAGCCGCCGATTGCGGGCGGACACCGAAGGGGCGCGCGGCCGGGCAAATACCGGGCTGTAATCTCTCAGGTACCAAGGACAGAGGGGTAAGGCGGACCATGAGGTCGGCCTTGCCCCTTTTTCACTGCTGCCGGAGAGCCCATGCTCAACGTCACCGCACTCAATGCCGCGCACCGCGCGCTCAAGGCGCGCATGGTCGATTTCGGCGGCTGGGACATGCCGCTGCATTACGGCTCGCAGATCGAGGAGCACCACGCGGTGCGGCGCGACGCCGGCATGTTCGATACTTCGCACATGCTTGCGCTCGATGTCGCCGGGGGCGGCGCGCGCGATTTTCTGCGCCGCGCGCTGGCCAATGATGTGGACAAGCTGGCGCAGCCGGGGCGTGCACTCTATGCCTGCATGCTCAACGAGGCGGGCGGGGTGATCGACGACCTGATCGCGTATTTCCTCGCGCCGGACTCGTTTCGCCTGGTGGTGAACGCAGGCCGGGCGGAGGCAGACCTCGCCTGGCTGCAGGCCTTGCAGCAAAGCGCTGCGGCAGGCGTGACGCTTGCGCCGCGGCGCGATCTCGCGATGATCGCGGTGCAGGGCCCGCAGGCGCGCGCGCGCGTGTGGCAGGCGCTGCCGGAAACCGGCGCCGCGACGGCAGCGTTGCCGCCGTTTCACAGCAGCGCGGTCGGCGAGCTGATGCTCGCGCGCACCGGCTACACCGGCGAAGACGGCTTCGAAATCCTGTTGCCTGCGGCGCGCGCGCCGGCGCTGTGGGATGCCTTGATCGCCGCCGGCGTCAAACCCTGCGGCCTGGGCGCGCGCGACACGCTGCGCCTGGAAGCCGGCATGAACCTGTGGGGCCAGGACATGGACGCGAACGTCTCGCCGCTGGACGCGGGCCTCGCGTGGACCGTCGATCTGAAGACGGAGCGCGAATTCGTCGGCCGGGCCGCGCTGCTTGCGCATCCGCAGCGCCGGCAGCTGCTCGGCCTGCTGCTGGCCGAAGCGGGCGGGGTGCTGCGCAGCCATCAGAGCGTGAGCACGGCGCAGGGCGAAGGCGAGGTCACCAGCGGCAGTTTCTCGCCCACGCTGGGGCGCTCGATCGCGCTCGCGCGCCTGCCGCTGGGCGTGAACCCCGGCGCCTTCGTCGAGGTCAAGGTGCGCGACAAGCTGCTCGCGGCGAAAGTGGTGCAGCCGCCGTTCGTGCGCAAAGGCACGATCCTGGTCAAATTGAACTAAGAGTTGGTAACAATACGAGGGGATACGCCCCGAAGGAAGTCCCCTTGGGGGACCTCCCCTCGTGCTCCCCTAACCCAGGCCGTAACAAAAAGACTTTTGTTACGGACTCTAAGTGAGGAAGACATCGTGAAAACGCCCGAACAGCTCAAATACACCGAAACGCACGAATGGGTCGCCGGCGCAGGCGACGGCACGCTTGCGGTCGGCATCACCGATCACGCGCAGGAGGTGCTCGGCGACATCGTCTTCCTGGAGCTGCCAAAGGCGGGCGAGCGCTACGCGCAAGGCGAAGCCTGTGCCGTGATCGAATCGGTGAAAGCCGCATCCGACATCAACATGCCGGTGGCGGGCGAGATCGTCGCCGTCAACGCGGAACTGGCGAAATCGCCGGAGCAGGTGAACGCCGACGCCTATGCGGCGTGGATGTTCAGGATCAAGCCCGACGATGCGGCGGATGCCGCGCGCCTGATGGACGCCGCGGCCTACGCCGCCCATGCGGAAAAATAGGGGAACATCATGCAAGACATCCTGACGCGCAGCAGCACGCAGGCGGCAGCGGCCGCGCCGGAGCAGCACGGCACTTTCGCGGCGCGCCACATCGGGCCGGACGCGGCGGACCAGGCCGCCATGCTCGCCGAGCTCGGCTATGCCACGCGCGCCGCGCTGATCGACGCCGTCATCCCCGCCGACATACGCGCGCAGACCGCGCTCGCGCTGGCGCCGGGACTGAGCGAAAGCGCGGCGCTGGCCGAATTGAAGAAACTCGCCGCCGCCAACCGCGTGTCGCGCTGCTTCATCGGGCAGGGTTACTACGGCACCAAGCTGCCCGGCGTGATCCAGCGCAATGTGCTGGAGAGCCCGGCCTGGTACACGGCCTACACGCCCTACCAGCCGGAAATCTCGCAGGGCCGGCTCGAGGCGCTGATGAATTTCCAGACCATGGTGTGCGAACTCAGCGGCATGGACATCGCCAACGCCTCGCTGCTCGATGAAGCCAGCGCGGCGGCCGAAGCGATGGCGCTGTGCCGGCGCAGCGGCAGCGCTGCGAGCAATGTGTTCTTCGTCGCCGATTCGGTGCTGCCGCAGACCCTGGACGTGGTGCGCACGCGCGCCGAGCCCCTCGGCATGGAAGTGCGCACCGGCCCGGCGCAGGCAGCGGCGGCGGCCGAGTATTTCGGCGTGCTGCTGCAGTACCCGGGCGCCAATGGCGAAGTGGAGGACTATCGCGCGCTGGTGCAGGCGGTGCACGCGCGCGGCGGTCTGGTCGCTGTCGCCGCGGACCTGCTCGCGCTCGCCTTGCTCGCGCCGCCGGGCGCATGGGGCGCCGATGTGGTGCTGGGTTCGGCGCAGCGCTTCGGCCTGCCGCTGGGTTTCGGCGGACCGCATGCGGCCTACTTCGCCACCCGCGATGCGCACAAGCGCAACCTGCCCGGGCGCCTGGTCGGACTCACGCGCGACAGTCAGGGCGATCCGGCCTGGCGCCTTGCGTTGCAGACGCGCGAGCAGCACATCCGGCGCGACAAGGCCACGAGCAACATCTGCACCGCGCAGGTGCTGCTCGCGGTGATCGCAGGCATGTACGCGGTCTACCACGGCCCGCGCGGCCTCGCGCGCATCGCGCAGCGCACCCACAGGCTGAGCAGCGTGCTCGCCGCCGGCCTGAAGCAAATGGGCGTGCCGATCGAAAACCCGACCTGGTTCGATACCCTCACCATCGTCAGCGCCGAGCGCACGCAGGCGGTGCATGCCGCCGCGGCGGCGCGCGGCGTGCAGCTGCGCCGCATCGACGCGCGCCGCGTCGGCGTGTCGCTGGACCAGACCGGCAGCGGCACCGAAGTCAGGCTGCTGTGGCAGATCCTCGCGCCGCCAGGCGCCGCGACGCCAGGCGCCGCGACGCCGGACTTCGAGGCACTGATGCGCGCAACTGCCGACGCCTATCCAGCTGCGCTGCGGCGCTCGGGCGCATTCCTCGCGCAGCCGGTGTTCAACCAGCACCATTCGGAAACGGCGATGCTGCGCTACCTGCGGCGGCTGGCCGACCGCGACCTCGCGCTCGATCGCGGCATGATTCCGCTGGGCTCCTGCACCATGAAACTCAACGCGACCAGCGAAATGCTGCCGATCAGCTGGCCCGAATTCGCGCAGATCCATCCGTTCGCGCCGGCGACGCATACCGCCGGCTATCGCGAACTGATCACCGGCCTGGAGCGCATGCTGTGCGCGATCACCGGTTACGCAGCAGTCTCGCTGCAGCCCAATGCCGGCTCGCAGGGCGAGTTCGCCGGCCTGCTGGTAATCCGCGCCTGGCACCGCTCGCGCGGCGAGGCCGAGCGCCGCGTGTGCCTGATCCCGGCCTCGGCGCACGGCACCAATCCGGCTTCCGCGCACATGGCCGGCATGCAGGTGGTGGTGGTAGCCTGCGATGCCGGCGGCAATGTCGATCTCGCCGATCTGCGCGCCAAGGCGGCGCAGCACAGCCGCGAACTCGCGGCGATCATGGTGACCTATCCTTCGACGCACGGCGTGTTCGAGCCGGGGATCAGGGAGATCTGCGACATCGTGCACCGCCACGGCGGCCAGGTGTATATCGACGGCGCCAACCTGAATGCGATGGCCGGGCTGTGCGCGCCGGGGCGTTTCGGCGGCGACCTGTCGCACCTCAACCTGCACAAGACCTTCGGCATTCCCCATGGCGGCGGCGGGCCGGGCGTGGGCCCGCTCGCGGTGGCGGCGCATCTCGCGCCCTTCCTGCCCGGGCATCGCGAGCTGCCCGCGAACCCGCTGGCCGTGGGCGCCGTTGCCGCGGCCCCCTATGGCAGCGCCGGCGTGCTGCCGATCGCGTGGATGTACATCGCCATGCTCGGGCGCGAGGGCCTGCGCGAGGCGAGCGAAGCCGCGATCCTGAACGCGAATTATGTGGCGCGGCGGCTGGCGCCGCATTATCCGCTGCTCTACCGCGGCGCCGGCGGCCTGGTCGCGCACGAGTGCATCCTCGACCTGCGCCCGCTCAAGGAAGCGAGCGGCATCAGCGCCGAGGACGTGGCCAAGCGGCTCATGGACTACGGCTTTCATGCGCCCACGCTGTCGTTTCCGGTGCCGGGCACGCTGATGGTCGAGCCCACGGAGAGCGAACCCCTGTCCGAACTGGAGCGTTTCATCGACGCGATGATCGCGATACGCGAAGAAATCCGCGCGGTCGAGGAGGGCCGGCTGCCGCGCGAGGACAATCCGCTCAGGAACGCGCCGCACACGGCGGCAATGGTGTGCGCGGACGCATGGCCGCACGCCTATGCGCGCGAACTCGCCGCCTATCCGATTGCGAGCCTGCGCGCGAACAAGTACTGGCCGCCGGTGGGGCGGGCGGACGCCGTCTACGGCGACCGCAATCTGGTGTGCCGCCTGGCCTAGCGCAAGCGCGTTCCCGGCAGCGGTGCGCTAGCCGATCGGCGCCGGCTGGCCGTTGGCGTAGCCCTGGTAGCCGGTAAAACCCATATCCTGCAGCAGCGCGATCAGGGTTTCGGTTTCCACAGCCTGCGCGATGACGCCGATCTCCAGCGGCTGCGCGATGCGCAGCAGCGCGGACACGATGAAGCGGCTGTCCAGGTTTTGCGCCAGCTCGTTGGTGTACGCCGGCGCCAGCTTGATGTAATGCGGCAGCAGCTGGTGCAGCAGCCTGAGCGAATCACGGTGCAGGTTGAAATTGTCGATCGCGAACTGCGCGCCCAGGCGCCGCACGTCCGCGGCGAAAGCCAGGCTCAGCGCCGGGGCCTGGATCACGCCGAACTCGGTCATTTCGAATACCAGGCGGCGCGCGATGTCGCGCCTGCCCTGCAGGACATCGAGCAGGCGGCGGCGCGCCGCGGCATCGGCGACCGTCTGCGCCGATATGTTGACGGCGACCACGGGGGCGAGCGCTGCGCCGGCATCGATGCGCGCGATCAGCATGTCGAGCAGGCGGCCGTCCAGGCGCGGCATCAGGCCGTGGCGCGCAGCCATCGGCAGGAATTGCGCCGCCGGCACGGGACTGCTGCCGTCCTCGATCAGGCGCGAAACCACTTCGCTTTGCATCGGCGCGCGCTGCGGCAGGCTCAGCACGACCTGCGCGTACAGCGCCAGTCTTCCGCCGTCGATGGCGGCCTCGATCTGCTCGCGCCAGGCAAGCGAGCCGCGGCCGGGCCGGTCGATTTCGGAGAGCTCGATGAGATCGAAGCTGTCGGGGCCTTTTTCCTGCGCCCGCGTCAGGGCGAGGTCCGCCGCGGCCAGCAGTTCCGGCAGCGGCGGCGCGCCCGTGCCGAAATGCGCGGCACCGCAATGGAACGCGATCTGCGCGCTCAGGCCCTGTTCGGCGATGGCCGCCGCCACGCGCGAACTGATCGCGCCCGCCAGGGCGCGCGCCGCGGCCGCGTCGACGTTGACCGCGGCGAGTGCGAAGCTCGCGCCGCCAAAGCGCGAGCACGCCGCCTGCGCGCCGCCGGCCGCGGCGATGGTCTGTCCTACCATTGCCAGCAGCTCGTCGGCGCGCTGATAGCCGTGCTGCAGGTTGAATTCCTTGAAGCGCTCCAATTCGAGCAGCGCGAACACGCCGGAGAACACGTCGCGCTCGGCGCGGAACAAGCCCAGCAACTCGTGCTCGAGGCCGCGCCGGTTGAGCAGGCCGGTGACCGGATCGCGATAGGCATCGCGCTGCAGCTCTTGCGCGCGCGACGATTCGGCTTCGATGACCTGCCTGATTTTCGCCGACAGGCCGTTGATCGCGGCGACCACGCGCGCAAGCTCGCGCGTTTTAGGGGCGAGTTTTATGGTGCTGAAATCGCGTTCGCCGATGGCGGTCGCGGCGCCCTCGATCGCGTGCAGCGGGCGCAGTATGGTGGCGAGGAACGCGCGCAACGCGAGCAGGGCGAGCGCGTAGACGAGCAGCAGCAGGCCCAGCGTCTGCAGGCCGGCATGCCACAGCTGCTGGTAGGCGAATTTCGGATGGCTGGTGACGAGCACGCGCCCGAGTTGCTGCCAGCCGGAGCTGATCAGCGCTTCGGCGCTGGGCGGGTGCAGCGGAAACAGGCGCGCAAACCAGGCCGGCACTTCGCCCTGCGCGGGCGGCAGTTTCATTTCCGCCAGGGTCTCGCCGCTGGTCGAGACCACGCGTATCGACTCGTAGTAACCGCGGTCGAAGCTCGAATGCACCACCGTTTCGATCAGGGCGCGGTCTTCGAACGGCTTGAGCGTCGCCAGCCACAGCGACAGCGAAGTCGCCGCGTCCTGCGAATGCGATTCGAGCTGCTGCTGCAGATAGAGGCGCGAATTGCCGAGGTAGACCGCCTCCACGCCTGCCAGCACCAGCAGGAACAGCAGCGAAGCGCCGAGAAATAATTGTCTGAATAGCGTCATGGTCGGTTCCCGGGAAGCATAGCATTCACACTCGTGGATTTCAGTATTGCAGTTCGCGTTCCAGCTTTTCCAGCAGCGCGCGCCACAACCTGATCTGCAGCGAAGTGCCGGCGCTGGCGCCGCGCTGGCCCTGGCGCGCGATCAGCAGGTCCTCGTCGTTGAAACTGTAGACCGGTATCAGGTCGGTGCGCGCCGATGCCGGCATCACCGCGTTTTCCAGGTTGTCGAGGATCAGCGGCATCGCATTCGGTTCAGGGTAGTAGGCGAGCACCATGTGCGCCTGGTTCAGGCGCACCGCCTTGACGTAGGTGATCCTGAGGCGCTGGATCGGCACGCCCAGCTCCTTCAGCGCAAAGTACTTGGCGATGGAGAAGTCCTCGCAGTCGGCCCCGTTGCTCGATACCGCCTCGGCCGGCGTGGCCCAGTAGTCCTCCACGCCCCAGTGCGCCTGATCGCTGACGAAGGGCAGGCGGTTGAAAAACGCATTGACCGCGCCGAGCAGGCGCAGCTCGCCCGCTGCGTCCGGGTGCGGCTCGGGCGGCACCGAGCGCACGAATGCCTGCCAGCCGCCGATGCGCGCCGGCACCGCCGCGCCGAATTTCGCCGTGTAGCGCTGCACCAGTCCGGGCGTGACGCTGCGCGAGAAACCGAGCCCCTGCGCCGCCGCCAGCGCGATACCGGCGGCGATTGCGATGAACGGCAGGTACGCGAGCGTGCGCGGACGACGGGAGGCCGGAACCGATGCGGATATCGCGCACGGGCGCGCTGGCGGGAACAGGCGCAGGAACATCGAATGATTGTACTCAATCGCGGCGGGAAGGGGCCGCTGCAGGTAGAATGGATTTTCGGCCGCTATTCGCGCAATAGAAGAGGAAGGAGCCATGCCAAAACTCAATGCAGGCGCCGTGTCCATCGGCTATGAGACACGCGGCGCAGGGCCGCCCTTGCTCCTGATCAACGGTTTTCGCCGCAGCCATGTGGTGTGGCTGGAGGGCGTGCTGCAGCCGCTGGCCGAGCGCTTCCAGCTGATCCTGATGGACAACCGCGGCACCGGCGACTCGGACAAGCCTGAGGACGGATACAGCATCGAGGCTTTCGCCGACGATTGCGCCGGGGTGATCGCCGGGCTCGGCCTCGCGCGCGCGCACGTGTTCGGTGTATCCATGGGCGGAATGATCGCGCAGCGCCTCGCGACGCGGCACCCGGATTTGGTGCACCGCCTCGCACTGGGCTGCACCAACTGCGGCCGCGGCTCGATCGCGCCGGAAAAGCGCATAGGCGAGCTGTTGCGCCTGCTGCCCGGCGCCGGCATGGACGCGCGCGAAGTCGCGCGGCGTCAGGAGGAAGCCTATTACATGCCGGGCTTTCGCGCGCGCCGGCGCGATGTGATCGACGGCCTGTTCGAACTGGTCAACCGCAATCCGACGCCGCCGCATGCGGTGCGCGGACACCTCAAGGCGATCGAGGCGTTCGATGCCTGCGCCGACCTCGCGCGCATCCAGGCGCGCACGCTGGTGATCACCGGCGCGGGCGATCCGCTGATTCCGGCGGAGAATTCGCGCCTGATCGCGAGCCGCATCCCGGGCGCGCAGCTCGTCGTGCTCGAGGATGCGTCGCACTTTTTCTGGATCGAGAAGCCGCTGGAGACGGCGGACGCGCTGACCCGGTTTTTTGCGCAAGCATGATCTACGAACTCTATTACTGGCCGGGCATCCAGGGACGCGGTGAATTCGTGCGGCTCGCGCTGGAGGAGGGCGCAGCCGAATACGTCGATGTCGCGCTGCTGCCCGAGGCGCAGGGCGGCGGCGTGGCGGCGATGATGAAATTCCTGGACGGCAGCGACATCAGTCGCCCGCCGTTCGCGCCGCCGTTCCTGAAGGCGGGCCGCAGGCTGATCGGGCAGACCGCGAACATCCTGCAATTCCTGGGCCCGCGGCTGGGCCTGGTGGCGCGCGATGCGGCCGGCCGGCTGTGGACGCAGCAGCTGCAGCTGACCCTGGCCGACTTCGTGCTGGAAATCCACGACACGCACCATCCCCTCGGTGCCGGGCTCTATTACGAACAGCAAAAGGCCGCGGCCCGGCGCCGCAGCCGCGAATTCCTGGCGCAGCGCCTGCCGAAATTCCTCGGCTATTTCGAACGCGTCATCGAGCGCAATCCGGACAGCGGAAAATGGCTGGCGGGCAAGCGCCTGAGCTACGCCGACCTGTCCATGGCCCAGGTCATCGCGGGCCTGCGCTACGCCTTCCCGGCGGCGGCGCGGGAATCGCTGCGCGCCTGTCCGCGCCTGCGCGCGCTGCACGACGAAGTATTTGCGCGCCCGCGCATCCGGCGCTATGTCGCATCGGGGCGGCGCCTGGCGTTCAACAACGAGGGCATATTCCGGCGCTATCCCGAGCTTGATGCATAATTGCGCCGGCGACGGGATTTTTTCCATTGACATGAACCGACGGAGGTAGGCATGCCCGAAAACCTGCTCGATGCGGTGAGCGCAGGCGACGCCGAGCGCGTGCGCAAACTCGTCGCTGCCGGCGCCGACTGCAACGCGCGCGATGGCGACGGCGCCACGGCGCTGATGCTGGCCGCCCATGCCGGCAGGCTGGACCTGGTGAACGCGCTGATCCATGCCGGCGCCGACGTCAACGCGGCCGACGAACGCGGCTGGAGCGCGCTGACGAAGGCGGTCTACAACGCGGACCTGGACCGCGGCTTTGCCGAGGTGGTGCAGGCCCTGATAGACGCCGGCGCGAACGTGGAGGCGGCGATCGGCTTTGGCGTGCGCCCGCTGATGCTCGCCGCGGGCTATGGCGAGACGGCAGTGGTGGAAACCCTGCTGCGCGCAGGCGCGGACGTGTTGGCGCGCAATGAAGGCGGCCGCACCGCGCTGATGATGGTCAAGGAGAAGCACTACGTCGATGTGATCAACCTGCTGCACGAAGCCGAACGCGAGGCCGGCGTGGGCGAGGGCAGTTGCGAGACCAAGAACGCGCCCGGGTCGAACGTCGTGACCTTTCTCAAGCCGCGCAAGTGAACGCGCTGCCGGGCCGGCGCGACACCCTCGGTTTTATCGGCTTTCTCGCGCTCTGCCTCGGCGTCTCGGCGCTGGGCGCGGCGGCGACCGCGACCAGCGTCGGCAGCTGGTACCGCACGCTGGCCAAGCCCGCGTTCAATCCGCCCGACTGGCTGTTCGCGCCGGTGTGGACCGCGCTGTTCTTCATGATGGCTTTCTCCGCGTGGAGAATATGGCGACGCGAGGGCCTGCGCCGGGCGCGCGCGGAGATGGCATTGTTCGCGCTGCAGCTGGCGCTGAATCTGGGCTGGTCACTGCTGTTTTTCGGCATGCGCTCGATCGGCGGCGCACTGATCGAGATCCTGGTGCTGCTGCTGGCAATCATCGCCACCGGCGTGATGTTCTGGCGGCGCGACAGGGTTGCCGGCATGCTGCTGCTTCCCTATGCGGTCTGGGTCGGTTTCGCAGCAGTATTGAACGCGGCGATCTGGCGCTTGAATTAGACCAAGAACCCGTAACAAAAGTAATTTTGTTACGGCTGATATAGGGGAGCACGAGGGGAGCTATCCCCTCGTTTTGAATATTGCCTCCAAGTGATTCGGGCCAGGCAGGCGATTGCGATTTCCGCAGCGCAGGCGCAGCCCGGTGTTTGCGCGGATTCGAATTGTCCACCTGCATTGCCGCTTTTTGGTTACCATCACGTTGCCGGGATCGACAAATTCTTCAAACAGCCTGCGGCCGTAGCGTCCGCCGCCCTGAACTGCGCAAACAGCCATGATCGCCAATCCGTTTTCACGCACCGCCCAGCACCGGCACGCCGACCCGGCGCAGCGCGTGCTCGGCGTCGCGTCGCTGCCGGCCGACTCGGCCGAACTTGCGCAACTGTTGGCGCAGGACCCCGCACCCGAGGTGCGCGCGGCAGCGGCGCAGCGCTGCACCGATCTCGCCGCGCTCGCCGCGGCATGGGAACTGGAATCCGATGCTGCCGTGCGCAGTGCGCTGGGCGCGGCATTGGGCGAGGCGCTGGCGCAGACGCAGGATGCGGCGGCGGCGCAGGCGCTGCTCGCGGCCGAGCGCTGCAACGATGCGATCCGGAGCGAGGTTGCGCAAGGCTCGCAGGACGCGGAACGCCGGCGCAGCGCGATCGCGGGCGTGCGCGACGAGGCGGTGCTGGTCGAACTCGCGCTGCAGGGTGCGCACGCGGAGACGCGCATCGCTGCGGCCGCGCGCGTGCACTCGGCCGAGGCGCTGCGCCGGCTTGCGGATGCGGCGAAGAACAAGGACCACGGCGTGGCCAGGCTGGCGCGCCAGCGTCTGGATGCGATTACCCAGCGCCAGGCGCAGGACGCGGAGGCCGATGCGGTCATCGCGCAGCTCGAGGCGCTCGCGACCGAGCCCGGGCCGATACTCAGCGCCGTGATCGAACTCAACCGCCGCTGGCAGGCGCTCGATCTGAGCGCAGACGCTGCGCGCCTGCAGCGCAGCGAGGCCGCGCGCCAGGCGATCCAGGCCAGGTTCGAGCGCGAGCAGGACGAGCAGCGCGCGCGGCTGCAGTTCGAGCGCAGGCTGGACGCGTGGATAGCGGGTCTGGGCAGCGCGACACCGGCCGCGCCCGAGGCGCTGGCGGCGCTGCACGGGGAGCTCGCGGCCTTGCGCGAAGAAGCGCAGGGCGCCGGCGATGCGGCCGCGCTCGCGCGCCTGGCCGAAGCCGAACAGCGCATGGCGCGCCGGGAGCAGGAGCTGCGCGCAGTCGAAACCACGCTGGCGCTGGTGCTGGAAGCCGAGCAGCTCGCCGCAGGCACCTCGATCGACCACGCGCAATTGCCGGCACGCTGGCGGGCGCTGGACCGCGCGATACGCACGCCCGAGCTGACGCGCCGTTTCGAGGCCGCGATCACGGCGGTGGAGCAGCGCCGGCTGGCGCAGATCCAGGCGACCCAGCACGAAACCAGCGCGCTGCGCCAGCAGGTGCATGCCTTGCTGCATGGCGCCGAGCAGGCGCTGGCCGCGGGCCAGGTGCAGGCGGCGCGCGCCGCGGCCGATGAAATCAAGACGCTCAAGGCCGCCGCGGGGCCCTTGCCCAAGCCGACCACGCAGCGCCTGAGCCGGCTGGTGCAGCAGCTGGTGGAGCTCGAGCGCTGGGAATCCTTCGGTCAGCAGAATGCGCGCGTCCAATTGTGCGAGCGCGCCGAAGCGGCGGCGCAGCAGACGCTGGACCCGCCGCAACTCGCCGTCGAGGTGCAGAAACTGCGCAGCGAGTGGAAGGCGCTGGACGCGCTGCACGCGGGCGTGCCCAAGGCCTTGTGGGAGCGCTTCGACAGCGCCTGCGAAAAAGCCTACGCGCCCGCGGCGCGCTATTTTTCCGAGCTCGCAGCGCAGCGCAAGGAAGCGCGCCGGAAGCGCGACGAATTCATCGCCGCGGCCGCTGCACAGGTGCCGGCCCTGCTCGCCGCGCCGGTCGATTGGCGCGCGCTCGAGCGCTGGCTGCGCGAAACCGAAAACGGCTGGCGCGAAGGCGGCCTCGGCAGCGTGGACCCGGGCGCGTGGAAGAAGCTCGACGTGCGCTTCAAGGCGGCGCTGGCACCGCTGCGCGAGGCCTTGTCGGGCGCGCGCGAGGGCGCGAAGGCGGCGCGCCGCGCGCTGATCGAGGAGGTGACGGCGCTGGCGGCGCGGGCGAACGAGCGCGAGGTGCCGTCGCAGATCAAGGCGATCCAGGCGAAGTGGCAGGCCACAGCCAAGGAGCTTGCGCTGCCGCAGCGCGACGAGCGCGCGCTGTGGACGCAGTTTCGCGCCGCCTGCGATGCGGTGTTCGACGCGCGCCAGAACAGGCGCAAGCAAGAGACCGGGCGGCGCAACGAACAGCGCCAGGCGCTGCAGGATCTGTGCGCAAAAGCGGAGCAGCTCGCGCGTGCTGCTGACGTCGAGGAGCAGGAAGTCCGCCGCGCCCTGCGCGAGCTGCAGGACCAATGGAAACAGGCGGCCGGTGCAGCCGTCGCGGATGCGCGCGAGCTCGAAGGCCGCTTCGGCAAGGGCCGGGCCGCGGTCGAAGCCATGCTGTCGGCGCGCACGCGCGCGCGCGCAGCCGCGGTGTGGCAGACGCTGGCGGCGAAAGAGCACCTGTGCGAGGAACTGGACCAGATGGTGCTGAAGCAGGGCGCAGCGGCCGAAGCTGGGGACGCGCAGGCGCTGCCGCCGCTGCAGGAGCGCTGGGCGGCGCTGCCGGCGCTGCCGCCTGCCTGGGAGAAGAAAATGCAGGCACGGCGCGATGCGGCGCAGTCTGCCTTGTCCGCGGCGGATGCTGAGGGCAAGTATCGCACGTGCGTGGAGCAGGGCGCGGCTGCGCGCCGGCAGTCATTGCTCGAACTCGAACTGCAGCTCGGCCTGGACAGTCCGCCCGAATTTCAGCAGCAGCGCCTCGCGCTTCAGGTAAAGCAGCTCAAGGAGCGCTTCAGCAACGCGGCAAGCGCAGGCGCAGTGAACGCGGGCGAGCGGCTGCTCGCCTGGTGTGCGCAGGCCGGCGTGGCCGACGCGCTCGACCGGCAGCGCTGCGAACGCATACTCGCGCAGGTCGAGAAGCTGCACTGAGCGGCGCAGCCGGCCTCGGCTGCTAGAGCCCGAGATAGCGTCTGGAGTCGGACAGGAATTCGTCGATGGCCGCGAGGCTGACGAGCCCGGGGGAGGGCTCGCTCGCGCGCGTGTCGCTGCGGCCCCCGATTGCCGCCGCTGTCCCGAGCGCAAGCGCGAACGCCAGCAGGGTGAGCCTGAACGTATTCATTTTTCTTCTCCTTTCAAAATTGCCAGGATCGCGTGCGGGTACAGGCGCGCCGCAAGCGCTGATCCCTGCCGCCCGCCGCTCACCTCAGCCCTGGCCCTTGCCCAGATCGACCGGAATGAAGATCTTGCCGTCGTCGCGCTGGATCAGCAGGGCCAGAGTCTTGCCCGATTTCGCCACCAGCGCGCGCAGTTGCGCCACCGAGCGCACCGGCGTGCCGTTGACGGCCAGGACCAGGTCGCCCGCGCGGATGCCGGCGCGCGCGGCCGGGCCGCTCGCCTGTTCCACCACCAGGCCCTGTTCGCCGGCCTGCTTGCTCTCCTCCGGATTCAGCGGGCGCACCGCGAGCCCGAGGCGGCCATGGTCCTCGCCCGAGGAATCGGCAGAAGCGAGCTTGCTGCTGTCGAGCTCGCCCAGCATCACGTCGATGTCCCGGATCTTGCCGCCGCGCGAAATCTGCAGCGTGGCCTTGCTGCCGGGTTTCGCATCCGCCACCTGTGCCGGCAGTTGCGAGGAACTCGCGATGGCCTGTCCGTTGAACTGCAGGATCACGTCGCCTGCCTTGATGCCGGCCTTGGCCGCGGGCCCGTCATCTTCCACCGAGGCAACCAGCGCGCCGTGCGGGCGTTTGAGGCCGAAGGAATCGGCGAGCTGCTGATCGACCTCCTGGATGGTCACGCCGAGCCGGCCGCGGCTGACCTTGCCGAATTTCTGCAGCTGGTCCTTGACCTTGACGGCGAGGTCGATCGGAACCGCGAAGGACAGGCCCTGGTAGCCGCCGCTGCGGGTATAGATCTGGGAATTGATGCCGATCACCTCGCCCTGCATGTTGAACAGGGGACCGCCGGAATTGCCCGGGTTGACCGCGACATCGGTCTGGATGAACGGGACGTAGGTGCCGTCCGGCAGCGAGCGCGCCTTCGCGCTCACGATGCCCGCGGTCACCGAGTTCTCGAAGCCGAAGGGCGAGCCTATGGCGAGCACCCATTCGCCGACTTTCTCGTTCGCGCTGCTGCCCAGCTTCACCGTGGGCAGGCCGCTCGCATCGATCTTGAGGACGGCGACGTCGCTGGGCTTGTCGCTCCCGATGACCTTGGCGCGGAACTCGCGCCTGTCGGTCAGCTTGACCGTCACCTCGGTGGCGTCGTCGATCACATGCGCATTGGTGAGGATGACGCCGTCCGGGCTGACGATGAATCCCGATCCAAGCGCGTGCTCGGGCAGGGACCGATGCGGTATCGCCCCGGGAAACTGGTGGAAGAACTGGAAGAACGGGTTGTCCTGATCGATCTCGCCGAACTGCTGCGTGTCCGCGCCGGCATTGGCTTCGTGCGTGACGCTGATGTTGACCACCGCCGGCCCGTTGCGCTCGACGATCGTGGTGAAATCGGGCAGCAATGCGCGCGTCGCGGGCGCGCTCGCAACCGATGCCGGCGCCGCGGCGGCGCGAGCCTCGCTCGTGAGCCAATGGCCGGCGGAGAGGGCAAGCGCCCCTCCTGCCGCAATGACCGCGACCGCGATCAGGCTTCGAATTGCAAGTCTGGAATTCATCGTCCACCCCCTCCGCCCGGAATGTCGGGGGACATCCCCGCCATGACCGGCAGGGTGGAGGCGCAGGCTTAAAACAAACTTAAAACGCCTGCAGGCAAAGCTACGGCCTGCGCCGGCGAAACGGCGGTCCGCCGCGCCAGTGCTGGATCAGGATCCAGGCCCCGGCCATGCCGCCTAGGTGGGCGAAATGGGCGACGCCGGCTTCGGTCCCGGTGACGCCAAGATACAGCTCGAGCATTCCGTAAAGCGTGACGAACAGCCAGGCGGGCATCGGAATCGGCGGTATCAGCAGCACGATGATCCGGCGCGGAAAGTACATCGCGAACGCGAGCAGCAATCCGAACACGCCGCCGGAGGCGCCTATGGTCGGATAGGGTTCGCTTGCCAGGGCGCCGGCCACGAGGAGCTGGGTCGCGCCGGCGACGATGATGCTGAGCAGATAGAGATTCATGTAGCGCTTCGGACCCCACAGCTGCTCCAGTTGTCCGCCGAACATGTACAGCGCGAACATGTTGACGAACAGATGCCAGACGCTGCCGTGCAGGAAGCCATAGGTGAGCAATTGCCAGGGCTGAAACGAAGTCAGCGCGTCGGAGAACGGCGCCGATTGCAGCGGCCACAGCGCGAGCCGCAATACCAGGTCGTCGCTGAGCAGCTGTTCGCCCGCGAACATCAGCATATTGATGAAAATGAGCGCGCGCGTTACCGGCGGGACGGTGCGGAACATGGGGTGCTAATCCTGTGGAAATATGACCGAAACGCGCAGTCCCGGGCCGGGCGCGCAGTCCTCGAGCAGGATGGAGGCGCGGTGGCGATCGGCGATGTTTTTCACGATCGCAAGGCCCAGCCCGCTGCCGGCCACATGCGTCGCCTCGCGCCGGTAGAAGCGGTCGAATACGCGCGCCCGGTCCTCAGGCGGAATGCCCGGGCCGGTGTCGGAGACTTCGAGCACCGCCTTGCGCTCGCGCAGGCGCAGGGCGATGCCGACCGCGCCGCCTTCAGGCGTGTAGCGAATCGCGTTGTCGACGAGGTTGCCGAGCATCACGCGCAGCGCCTCGAAATCGCCGGAGACGCTGGCCGGCGCCGTCTCGCCGATGGCAAGGCTGATGTTCCTGTTCGCCGCGACCGGAGCGTATTCGGACAGCACCACGCGCGCAAGTTCGGCCAGATCGACCGGCGCGTGTGGCGGGGGAGTGATGCCGGGCTCCTGGCGCGCCAGCGTGAGCAGCTGCTGCACCAGGTGCGCCGCGCGCGCCTGTCCGCGCTTGAGCCGGGAAAAGGCTTCCTCGCGCTCGATGTCGGTGCTGGCGCGCTCGGCCAGTTGGATCTGCAGCTGCACCGCGGTGAGCGGCGTGCGCAGCTCGTGCGCGGCGTCGGCGACAAAGGCTTTTTGCGATTCGAGCGCGCGCTCGAGTCGCCCGAGCAGCTCGTTGAGGGCCTGCACCAACGGCTGAATTTCGCGCGGCAGGCCGGCTTCGGGCAGGGGTTCGAGCGAATCGGGCGTGCGCCGGCCCAGCGCCGCCGCGATCCGGTCCAGCGGCCGCAGGCCGCGCCCGATGGTGATCCAGATCAGGATGCCGAGCACCGGCAGCAGCGCGAGCAGCGGTCCCAGCGCGCGCAAGGCCATGCCCGCGGCGAGGTTCTGCCTTACGCTCATCGGCTGCGCCACCTGCACCACGTTGTTCTGTTCCAGGGCGCTGAATACGCGCCAGCTGCCGCGCGGCGTGTTCACCGTGGAAAAGCCGAGTTCGGCGCGCTGCGGCAGTTTCGACGCCGGCCGGGAAAAATACAGCTCCAGCCCGTTGCGGTCCCAGATCTGCACCACCAGGCCGTCTTCGGCGCCGAGTTCGGCCGCGCTCGACGGCGGCAGCGGGCCGAAGGAATCGTTCGGCAGCGACGCCGCCATCTGCTGCAGGTGATAGTCGAACAGCTCGTTGGCTTCGTCCAGCGTTTGCGTGTAAATGCGCGCGCCCGCGACGACCACGGCCAGAGCGAGGCCGCACAGCAGCCATAGCAGCAGCTGGCGCCGGATCGAGCTCATGGCTGCTTGGGCACCATGTAGCCGACGCCGCGCACGTTCTGGATCATGTGCGCGCCGAGTTTGCGCCGCAGCGCGTGCACGTACACTTCCACGGTGTTGCTCTCCACTTCCTGGCCCCAGCCGTAGAGTTTCTCTTCGAGTTGCGCGCGCGAATACACCACGCCGGGGCGCGCGGCGAGCGCGTGCATCAGGGCGAACTCGCGCGCCGACAGCGACACCGGCTTGCCCGCGAGCGAAACTTCATGCGTTGCCGGATTGAGCGAGAGCTCGCCCACGTGGATCACGGGATCGGCACTGCCGGATTTGCGCCGCAGCAGCGCGCGCACGCGCGCCGCAAGCTCCTCCAGGTCGAAGGGCTTGACCAGGTAGTCGTCGGCGCCCGCATCCAGCCCCTTGACGCGGTCGGTCACCGCGTCGCGCGCGGTGAGGATCAGCACCGGAATGGTGTTGCCGCGCCGGCGCAGCGCGGCGAGCACTTCCAGCCCGGTCTTGCGCGGCAGGCCGAGGTCGAGCAGCAGCGTGTCGTAGGCATTGGCGTCCATGGCGAGTTCGGCCGCGCGCCCGTCCTGCACCCAGTCGACCGCGAAGCCGTCCTGCTGCAGGCCGGCGCGCACGCTCTCGCCTATCATCGCGTCATCTTCGACCAGCAGCAGGCGCATGGCGCGTCCGGATCAGCGCGGCTGCGCCAATTTTGAATAGGTTTCGGCGGCAGCCAGGATCACGTGGCGCTCGACCGCCTGTTCGCGGTGCACGTTCGCCGCGGCGTATTCGCTCGAGCGCATCATGTCGAGGAAGGCCGCGCGCGTAGGGTAGCGTACCAGCACGACATAGTCCCAGCGGTCGGCCTGCGCGTCGCCGAAAGCGACCGCCTCGCCGTCACCGGCCCAGAGCACGGTGCCGCCGCGCGCCTTGATCAGCGGCATGGTCAGTTCGCTGTAGCGCTTGTAGGCCGCGCGGTCGCGCAGGCGCAGCATGTTGACCATGACTACCGGACCGGCATCCGGCAGGCTCGCAATCAGGTCCGCGTTGATTTCCTTCGGTCCGGCCATGTGTCGCTCCTGTCGCTGAGGTTCGCGCTGTGCGCATCGATTACTATTGTATGCCCGCGAGGCGGTACAATTTCCAGTGGATTCAAATCGCATGACTTCGATGCGGATACCCTTCCTGGCGCTGCTGCTGGCGCTGCCGGCCTGTGCGCCGCTGCCGCAGCGCGCCGGCATTCCGACCGAATGGCAGGCTTCGCCGAACTTCAACGAGCGCAGGCCCAACCTGGTAATCCTGCACCACACCAGCGACAACAGCGTAGCCCAGGCGCTGCGCACGCTCACCAATCCGCTGCGCGAAGTCAGCGCGCATTACCTGGTCGGGCGCGACGGAAATATCATCCAGCTGGTCGACGAGCGCGCCCGCGCCTGGCATGCGGGCGAGTCGAAATGGGGCGCGGATACCGACATCAATTCTTCTTCCCTGGGCATAGAGCTAGACAACAACGGGCACGAACCGTTCCCCGAGCCCCAGATTTCCGCCCTGCTGCGCCTGCTCGCAGACATCCAGCAGCGCTACCATATCCCGGCGGCGAACTTCATCGGCCATGCCGATATCGCGCCGCGCAGGAAAGTCGATCCCAGCGTTTTCTTCCCCTGGAGGACGCTGGCGCAGCACGGCTTCGGCCTCTGGTGCGATCCGCCCTACGCGCAGCCGCCGCTGACTATCGACCTGGAAGTGGAATTGCGCGCGCTCGGATACGACACTGCGGATCTGGTGGCGGCCATGCACGCGTTCAAGCAGCATTATCTGCCCGCGGAGTCCTCGCCCGAACTGGACGAGCGGGGGCGCGCGCTGCTTTACTGCCTGTTCCGGAAATCCGCCGGCTGAGTCTGCGCGCCTGCGCCCGGGCTCAGCGGCCTTCGAATTTCGGCTCGCGCTTTTCGGAAAACGCGAGCACCGCTTCGTGCTGGTCCCTGGTGTGCTGCGCCAGGGCTTGCATCGACGACGCCATTTCGAGCGCGGTGGCCAGGCTGACCTGCTGCGACTCGCGCAGCAGGCGCTTGGTCAGGCGCAGCGAATGCACCGGCTGCGCGGCGATGCGGCGCGCGAGCGCCATGGCCGCGTCCATGAGCTGATCGTCCTCGACCACTTTCGAAACGAGCCCGATGCGCAGCGCTTCCTCGGCCTCGACGAAATCGCCGGTGAAGGTCATCTCGCAGGCCTTGGACATGCCCACCGCGCGCGGCAGGAACCAGGCGCCGCCGTCGCCGGACACCAGGCCGACGCGCAGGAAACTCTCGGCAAAGCTGGCGCTGCGCGCGGCGATGCGTATGTCGCACATGGAGGCGAGGTCGCAGCCGGCGCCGACGGCGGCGCCGTTGACGGCGGCGATCGATGGGGCTTCCAGGCCGTACATCGCCAGCGGGATGCGCTGTATGCCCTGCTGGTAGCCGCGGCGGATTTCCGCCGGGCCGCCGCCGAACAAGCCGGTGCGGTGTTTCATCTGCTTGACGTTGCCGCCGGAGGAGAAGCCCTTGCCCGCGCCGGTGAGGATGACGCAGCCTACGCTCAGGTCGGCATTGATGCGCGCGGTACATTCGACCAGCGCCTCGACGATCGCCGGCGATATGGCATTGCGCGTGGTGGGTTCGTTCAGCGTCAGCACGACGACGCCGCCGTCCTGTTCATAGCGCACCGGATGACTGTGACTCATGGCTCGTTTCCTTCCTTCAGGGTGTGGCCAGCTCGCCGCCATGCCGCGACTGCCGAGCGGCCGCCATCGATGGAATGCGTGCTGCGAGGCGATTCTACCTTTTGCGCGGCCGCGATGTCTCGGCTATATTGGCCGCGTTGCACCAGGAGCCGCCGATAGGGTGCCGGCACTGAAAAATACCGGGAGCACACATGCACGAATTCAGGTTCGATCCGGTGCGCATGCCGCCGGCGGCGCAGGCGCTGCGTGCCGAGGTGCGCGCGTTCATCGCGGCGGAGGTCGCGCGCGGTGCGTTCACGCCGAGCCGCAACTCCTGGTCCAGCTTCGATCCGGCTTTCAGCCGCAAATGCGGCGCGCGCGGCTACATCGGCATGCGCTGGCCGAAGCAATACGGCGGCCACGAGCGCTCGGCATTGGAGCGCTACGTCGTTACCGAGGAAATGCTCGCCGGCGGCGCCCCGGTAGGCGCGCACTGGGTCGCGGACCGGCAGAGCGGCAACCAGATCCTGCGCTACGGCAGCGAGCGGGCCAAGCGCGCGATTCTGCCGCGCATCGTCGCCGGGGAATGCTATTTCAGCATCGGCATGAGCGAGCCGGATTCCGGCTCCGATCTGGCTGCGGTGCGCACGCGCGCAGGTAAAGTGGACGGCGGCTGGAGCGTCAGCGGCACCAAGGTCTGGACCAGCGGCGCACACCGCACCCATTACCTGATCGCGCTCGCGCGCACCGCGCCGAAGGAGGAGGACCGCCACGCCGGCATGACGCAGTTCATCGTCGATCTGGCGCAGCCCGGCGTCAGCGTGCGGCCGATCTACAATCTCTACGGCGGCCACGATTTCAATGAAGTCGTGTTCGACGGCTATTTTGTGCCCGACGACATGGTCATGGGCGAACCCGGCATGGGCTGGAAGCTGGTCACGGGCGAACTCGCGTTCGAGCGCTCCGGCCCGGACCGCTTCCTCAGCACCTTCCAGCTGCTGCTCGAATCGATCCGTGCCGTCGGCGCCGAACCCGATGCACGCGCCGCCAACGAGATCGGCCGCTTCGTCGCGCACCTGGTGACGCTGCGGCGCATGTCGACCTCGGTCGCGGGCATGCTCGAGCGCGGCGCGCAGCCAGCGGTCGAGGCGGCCCTGGTCAAGGACATGGGCACCGCATTCGAGCGCGAGATTCCGGAGACCTTCCGCCAGCTCGTGCCGACCGAGCCGACCCTGGGCGAAGGCCTGAGCTACGCGGAGCTCCTGGGCATGGGCATCCTGCGCGCGCCGGGCTTCACCATACGCGGCGGCACGCGCGAGATTCTGCGCGGCATGATCGCACGCGGTTTGGGGCTGCGATGAGCGAAATGCGCGGCGACCTGCAAAAGACCGTGGACCGGATCTTCGGCGCGCATTGCGACCGGACGGTACGCGAATCCGCCGAAGCGGGCGCATGGCCGGCGGCCCTGTGGCAGGCGCTGGAGGAAGTGGGTCTGGATCGCGCCGCCCTGCCGGAAGCGGCCGGGGGCGCGGGCATGGCGTTCGAGGACGCGATGTTCGCGCTGCGCCGCAGCGCCTATCACGCTGCGCCGCTGCCGCTGGCGGAGACCATGCTCGCCGGCCGCATGCTCTGTGCCGCCGGGCTGACGGTGCCGCGGGGCGCGCTGACGCTCGCCCCGGTGCGCAGCGGCGACAAGCTCGAATTCCTGCAGGGCAGTTCGGGTGCGGCGGTGCAGGGGACGGTGCAGCGGGTGCCCTGGGGCGACGTGTGCGCGCATGCCATGGTGGCGGGTGTGCTCGACGGGAAGGATGTGCTGGGGCTGGTCCCGACTGCCGGCGCGCTGCGCGGCGTGGAAAAAAACCTGGCGGGCGAGCCGCGCGCGACCCTCGCGTTCGAGCGCACGCCGCTGTTGGCGCTTGCGCCTCTGGAAGGAGCACCGGCGCGCCTCGAAACCGAAGGCGCGCTCTGCCGCAGCGTGCAGATGGCGGGCGCGCTCGAGCGCACGCTGGAATATTCGCTGCTGTATGCGAACGAGCGCGTCCAGTTCGGCCGGCCGATCGCAAAATTCCAGGCGATACAGCACATGCTGGCGCAACTCGCGGGGCAGGTGGCGGCGGCGAGCGCGGCGGCGGACGCCGCAGTCGAAGTCTCGGCGCTCGCGCCGGACGAGTTCGCGGTCGCGGTGGCCAAGGCGCGCACCGGCGAGGCGGCCGGCAAAGGCGCCGAGATTGCGCATCAGGTGCACGGTGCGATGGGCTACACGCGCGAGCACAATCTGCATTACAGCACGCGCCGGCTGTGGTCCTGGCGCGACGAGTTCGGCAATGAAAGCTGCTGGCAGAGCCGGCTCGGCCGCATGGTCGCGGGGCAGGGCGCCGATGCGCTCTGGCCCATGCTGAGCCGCCTGTGATCTGCCTGCGGGCGGCGACGAGCCGTCAGTACCGGTAGCGCATTGCTGCACTGCCGGGTCAATGGCCGTCAGCGGCCTTTGAACACCGGCGCGCGTTTTTCGACAAAGGCGCGCGCTGCTTCCTGGTGATCCTCAGTTCTCGCGGTGCTGACCTGGTGCAAGGCCTCCATATCCAGCAGTTGGGCCAGCGAGCCGTTTTCGGCGGCATTGAAATTCTTTTTCATCAGGCCAAGCGCCACCCCCGGACCGCTGGCGAGGCGCCGCGCCAGCGCCATGGTCGCTTCCAGCAGCCCGGCATCCGGCACCACCGTGTTGACCAGGCCCATGGCGAGCGCGCGCGCGGCATCCAGCGGCTCGCCCAGGTAATACAGCTCGCGCGCCTTTCCCGTGCCGACGAGCTTCGACAGAAAATAGCTGCCGCCGAAGTCGCCGGAAAATCCGACTTTGGCAAAGGCAGTAATAAGGCGCGCCGACTCCGCGGCGACGCGCAAGTCGCAGGCCAGCGCCATCGCCAGCCCGGCGCCGGCGGCCGGTCCGTTGATCATGGCGATGGTCGGTTTCGGAATTTCGTGCAGCAGGCGCGACACCTCCATGCGGCCGCGCAGGCGCTGTACCGCGTCGTCCAGGTTGAGCTGGCTGCTGCCTTCGGCCATGCTCTTGACGTCGCCGCCGGCGCAGAATCCGCGGCCGGCGCCCGTGAGCACGACGACGGCAACATTCGGATCGGCCGCAAGCCGCGGCAGCGCCTCGAGCAGGCCGTCCAGTATCGGCGTCGACAGCGCATTGAGCCGGTCGGGGCGATTGAGCGTGAGCATCGCGACGCGGTCGGTGACGGTCTCGATCAGTTCATGCGGCATAGGGGCTCCTCTGGTCGATTGCGCGCAGGCGCAATTGCGCGCGCGAGGCGTGGATGATAGCGCAGGAATGGCGTCGCCGGCGCCGCGACCGGGCTCAGCCCAGGCGGTTGAGCATGTCGCGCGTGACCAGGGTGACGCCTTTTTCGGTGCGCTCGAAGCGCCTGGCGTCCTCGACCGGGTCCTCGCCGATCACCATGCCTTCCGGAATCTGGCAGCCGTGGTCGATCACCACACGGGTGAGGCGGGAGTGCCGGCCCACAGTGACTTCGGGCAGCAGCACGGCCTCCTGCAATCTGCAGTAGGAGTTCACGCGGCACTTGGAAAACAACAGCGAGCGATCCACCGTCGAGCCGGAGATGATGCAGCCGCCGGAGACCAGCGTATCGACGGCCATGCCGCGGCGGCCGTCCTGATTGAACACGAACTTGGCCGGAGGCAGCTGCTCCTGATACGTGAGGATCGGCCAGTTGCCGTCGTACATGTCCAGCTGGGGCTCGATCGCAGTCAGGTCGATGTTCGCCTCCCAATATGCGTCTATGGTGCCTACGTCGCGCCAGTAGGGCTGGCCGGAATCGCTGGCGACGCAGCTTTGCCCGAAGGGATGCGCGACCGCCTCGCCGTTGCGCACGGCGCGCGGCACGATGTCGCGGCCGAAATCGTGGTTGGAACTCTGATCGGCCAGGTCCTGCGCCAGCATGTCGTACAGATACTGGGCATTGAACACATAGACGCCCATGCTCGCCAGCGCGCGGTCGGGCTTGTCCTGCATCGCCGGTGGATTCGCCGGCTTTTCGACAAAATCGGTGATGCGGCGCGAACGGTTCACAGCCATCACGCCGAAGCCGGTGGCCTCCGCGACGGGCACTTCGATGCAGGCAACGGTGCAGGGCGCGCCACGCTCGACGTGATCGGTGAGCAGCAGCGAATAGTCCATCTTGTATACGTGGTCGCCCGCCAGCACCACGATGAACTGCGGCCGTTTCCTGCGGATGACGTCGAGGTTCTGGAACACCGCGTCCGCAGTGCCGCGGTACCAGCTGGTCTCGTCCACGCGCTGCTGCGCCGGCAGCAGGTCGATGAATTCGTTCATTTCGGTCTTCAGGAAGGACCAGCCCCGTTGCAGGTGGCGCAGCAGGCTGTGCGACTGGTACTGCGTCGCGACGCCGATCTGCCTGATGCCGGAATTGAGGCAGTTCGACAGGGTGAAGTCGATGATGCGGAACTTGCCGCCGAAATACACGGCGGGTTTGGCGCGGTGGTCCGTGAGCTGCTTCAGGCGCGTGCCGCGCCCTCCGGCGAGCACGACCGCGAACGCGCGCTTGGGCAGCTGCAGTCGCGCAAGTGGATCCGATGGCATGGACGTTCTCCTCTCTATCCTGACCGGGCGTGATTACGCGCTCGCGCTCGTATGCCTATCTTACTGCTGCCGTGCGTATCCGGATCGCCGCCGGGCGCGGTCGGTTTGATCTAACTCAAGCATATGCCAGTTGCGGGTGAAACAGGCGATGCCGGAAAAGGATAAGATAGCCGGCTATGAAAAGCTGGATCGATGCGCCGGGGCGCGGACATGGGTAAAGACCCTTCGAAAATCAAGGTGTGCCCGGAATGCCGGCGCCTGGTCGAGGCTGCGACCATGCGTCCGCTGTCGCGCAACCAGCTCGGCAGCGGCATACGCTACGTCTGCCCGGACTGCTTCAAGCGCGTCCTCGCCCTGCGTAAAGTGGTGCGCGACGCCCGCGGGAAATAGTTCGCGGCGCGAGCCGGCCGCAGCGCCGCATCCAGCCAACGGTTCAATCGTTCGGAGAAGAAGACATGCCCATATTCGAGTATCAATGCGCCGCTTGCGGCAAGGAGTTCGAGAAGCTGGTGCGCAATGCGGCCGCCGTCCCGGATTGCCCCGCGTGCAACAGCACCGATCTGCGCAAGAAGCTGTCGGCGTTTGCGACGATTTCGGTTGCGGCAGGATCGCAGTCCGAGTTTCCCGCGGCCTGCCAGAGCTGCGGCAATCCTGGCGGTCCGGGCGCCTGCGCCTTCAACGCGAACGCGCAATGAGCGCGGGTGCGAGGCTTCCGGGCACGCCGGAGCCGATGCACCGCTGGAACGGCGTAGGCGGGGTCAGCTTAGCGGGCGATTCCTGGGGTGATCCGGACGGGCCGCTGGTGCTGCTGCAGCACGGCGGCGGCCAGACGCGCCATGCATGGAAAGGCGCGGGCGAGCTGCTGGGCGCGGCAGGATATTGGGCCATCGCCTTCGATGCGCGCGGCCACGGCGACTCGGACTGGGCCCCCGACGGGCTCTACGGCCAGGATGTCATGGTCGAGGATCTGAAGTGCGTGGTCGCGGCGCTGGGCGGCAGGCGCCCGGTGCTGGTCGGCGCATCGATGGGCGGCGGTACCAGCCTGGTTGCGGTCGGTGAAGACCACGTCGATGCGACTGCGCTGATCATGGTGGACATCGCGCCGCGCATCGAGATTGAAGGCGTCGACAAGATCCAGGCCTTCATGAGCCAGAAGCCCGAGGGCTTCAGCACGCTGGACGAAGTGGCCGAGGCGATCGCGAACTACCAGCCCCACCGCAAGCGTCCGCGCAATCCCGATGGCCTGGCCAAGAACGTCCGCCTTGGCGCGGACGGGAAATACCGCTGGCACTGGGATCCGCGTTTCCGGCCGGCCAAGCGCGATCTGGAAAAACGCCACGCGCGGCTCGAAGCCTGCGCGAGAAAACTGGCGCTGCCCACGCTGCTGGTGCGCGGCGGGCTGTCCGACGTATTGAGCGAAGCCGGGGCGCAGGAGTTCCTGCGGCTGTGCCCGCGCGCCGAGTACGTCAACGTCACCGGCGCGGCGCACATGGTGGCCGGGGACCGCAACGACATCTTCGGCAATGCGGTAATCGAGTTTCTGTCGCGCACCGTGCCCGTGAACGGCGAGCCGGTCCAGGCGGCGCATGAGCCGCATCCGCACCACGAAGGGCCCGAAGGCGATATCGTCGACGTGCCCTGAGCGCGCCCAAAGGCGCGCAGCGCGGAATCAGGCGGGCGGCTGCGCGATCACGTCCTCGTACTTGTGGCGCTTGGTGATCAGGCCGGCGTATTCGAACACATCCAGGGTGACTTCGAAGGCGGGGCGCGTGATTTCGACGTGCGGCGTCCAGTTGCCGAGCTTCTGGTAGGTCGCAATGGTCTGCGTCAGCACGCCGCGGTCGATGTTGGGAAAGAACGAAGCCTCGACCGCGGCGACTTTCGCCGCCGGCGTCGCGATCAGCCAGGCGCGCGCCTTGCGGTAGGCGCGGGTGAAGCGCTTCGCCGCGTCCGTCGCGAGCCATGCGCGCGTCGCCGCAAGGCTGGAAAAGGCGAGCGGGCCGATCGCATCCGCGAGCGACGCGACCACATGGCCGACGCCGTCGTGCTCCAGCTGCTGCGGCGCCGGGCCCTGCTGGTGGATGTAGTCGCCCAGACCGTCGCGGAAGGCCTGGTCCATTTTGTCCATGCCGGCGTCGACGATGTCCAGCGATCTCCAGTCCAGCCCGCGCTTGAAGCAGGCGTACTTGAACATCGCCAGCGGCTGCACGCCGTGATCGACCAGGATCTTCCCGGACTTCAGTTTGTCCCAGCGGAAATCGGGGTCGGCCTTGCGCGCGGTGATGAAGAAGCCGTCTTTCTCGTTGACCTGCGCGAAATGCAGCGCCGGCGGCTGCTGGCCTTTTTCCAGCGGGTTGAAACCCTGCGAGGGTGCGGACTGCGCCACGTGCACGCTGCCATCGACGAGTCCGGCGATCGCCGACTTGCCCACCGGCGCGACCGAATAATTCGGCTCCAGGCCTTCGTCCTTGAGGAAACCGCCGGCGATGGTCGCGATCAGCGGGGAGTAGAACGCGGAGAAGCGGGTGAACTGGATGTTAATCGCTTGTGCCATGCCTGGCTCCCTGGTCTGAGATGGAATGTTTTGCTTAGCCGGTCAGCGCGTGCATCAGGCGCTGCACCAACAGGCCCAGCCACTCGTGCAGCGCGGTGCTGCTGTCCCGCAACGCCCCGGCCGAGGGCAGCGCCTGCGCGAGCAGCAAGGGCGAGTCCGTAGCGAAGCCGGTCGGCGCGGCCAGCACTTCGAAACCCTGGCGCTTGAACAACTCGATCGCGCGCGGCAGATGCCAGCCGTTGCTGACCAGGGCGATGCGCGAAATGCCGGCCGGCTTGAGCATGGCCGCCGAAAACAGGGCGTTTTCCGCGGTGTCGCGCGAGGCGGCCTCCACCCATTTCACCTGGCCCTGGAATTCGCGCTCTATGGTTTCCTTCATGAGTTCGCCCTCAGGCCGCCCGCCGTAGGGGGCGCCGCCGGTGACGAGGATGGGCAGCTTGCTGCGCTTCTGCAGAAAGACGCCGTAGCGCACGCGCTCCAGGCTGTCGCCGCTTATCGTATCGCCGCCGTATTCCGGCGCATCAGGATAGCTGCCGCCGCCCAGAATCACGATCGCCTGCGCGCGCGCGAGTTTTTGCGTGGAAATCGGCGGCTGAATTTCGAGGCTGCGCATCAGGGCATCGGAAACCGGCGGCAGCGACAGCGCCAGCAGCGCGAGCAGGGCAAGGGCCGCGATGGCACGGCCGCTGCGCGCGTGCTTGCGCGACAGCCACAGGCCGAACAAGGCGAGCGCAATCAGGCTGAACGGCGGCAGGGCGAGGGCGGAAAGGAGTTTCTTCAGGTAGAACATGCAATGCCGCCAGATGCGGGATCGTCGGGGCCGGTCGGCGTCATTATAGGGCCATTTGCGCCGTGCTCAGCTGCGGAATCGCCTGCGCGTGAGTCCGAGCGCGAGCCAGAAGGCGAGCGAGGCATAGGCCGCCAGGATCAGCAGATGCCGTAGCGGGTGCGCCGGCCATTCGTCCATGAACAAGGGCCGCACCAGTTCGACCGCCTGCGTCAGCGGCAGCCAGTCGGAAATCGCGTGCACCAGACCGGGCAATTGCTCGCGCGGAAAGAACACGCCGCTCAGGAACATCATCGGCGTCAGGAACAGGGTGAAATAGTAGGTGAAGAAATCGTAGCCTTTGGCCAGCGCGTTGAAGATCAGCGCGATGCTGCTGAAAGTGATGCCGGCGCCGAGCAGCACCGGCCAGGCGAGCAGCAGCTTGGGGCTGTGGCTGATCCCGAGCGCGAGCATCACCCCCAGGATGGCGGTGATGGTGAACAGCGACTTGAATGCGGCCCACAGCATTTCGGCGAGCACGATGTCGTCCAGCAGCACTGGCGCATTGAGGATGCCGTCCCAGGTCTTCTGCACGTGCATGCGCGAAAACGCGGAGTACAGGGCTTCGAAGCTGGCGGCATTCATCGCGCTCATGCAGATGGAACCGCTGGCGAGGAACAGGATGTAGGGCACCTTGACCGGCCCGGCCGCGCCGCCTACCTTGACTTCGCCCACCAGCGCGCCCAGGCCGTAGCCGAAGGCGACCAGCCAGATCAGCGGCTCGGCGATATTGCCCACCAGGCTGGGCAGCGCGAGCTTGCGCCACACCAGCAGGTTGCGCAGGAACACCGGCCACCAGCGCATCGACAGGCTCGGCCGGCGCCAGGCCGAGGGTGCGGCATGGATCGTGGTTTGCAGCGCTTTCATCATTCAGGCGTCCTCGCGGATCTGCCGCCCGGTCAGTTTCAGGAACAGGTCTTCCAGATTCGCCGGCCGGTGCAGGGTGCGCAAATGCGGCAGGTCGGCCAGCAGGTCCATCAGCGGCCTGGCATGTTCGGTGTAGAAGAATACCGTTTCCCCGCTGACTTCGATGCGCGCCGCCAGCGCGCGCAGCGGGGCATGGGCGGCATCCTCGGCGAGCGCCAGCGCGCCCAGGCCGTAGACCTCGACCACGTCGGGCTCCAGGTGGTGCGCGATCAGCTCGCGCGGACGGCCTTCGGCGATGCTGCTGCCGTGGTCGAGCACCAGCAGGCTGTTGCACAGGCGTTCGGCTTCGTCCATGAAATGCGTGGTCAGCAGTATGGACTTGCCCTGCTGCAGCAGCAGTTGCAGGCGCTCCCACATCAGGTGCCGCGCCTGCGGGTCGAGGCCGGTGGTGGGCTCGTCGAGCAGCAGCAGGCGCGGATCGTTGACCAGGGCGCGCGCGAGGCTCAGGCGGCGGCGCATGCCGCCCGAGAGTTCGCCCGGCTTGACGCCGGCGCGGTGCGACAGCGCCGCGTAGTCCAGCAGCTCGCCGATGCGCGCGCGAATCGCTGCATCCCTCATGCCGAAGTAACGACCATAGACGAGGAGATTCTCCGCGCAGCTGAAGTCCGGATCGAGCGAATCGAACTGGCTCACCACGCCCAGCTGCGCCTTGATCGCGAGGGCGTCGCGCGGCATCTGCAGGGCCGCACGCGCGGCGTCGTGAAAATAGCGGATGCTGCCCGCATCGGGCGCGGTGAGCCCGAGGCACATGCGGATGGTGGTGGTCTTGCCGGCGCCGTTGGGGCCGATCACGCCCAGGCACTCGCCCGGCGCAATGGCGAAGGAAACGTCCCTGACGACGGCATTGTCGCCATAGCGTTTGCTCAAACCCTTGACTTCAAGTAGTGCCTTGTCCATGCCTGCCTTGGTGCGCTGCGAGAAGATAACGCAATCCGCGGGCGCAGTCCAAGACCAGCGCTGCGCGCAGGCCGAAAGTCCCGCCTTATAATCGCAAGGCCACCGGCGCAGCCGCAAACGATCGGCAGACATCCTGGGGAACAGCATGAGCAGCTCCGAGCACGACAGCCATTGCAGCATCGACAGCGGCGAAGACGGTATCGCCACCCTGACGCTTACGAATGCGGGCGCGCTGAATATCCTCGGCACGCCGGCGATCGAAGAGCTGACGCGCAATCTGGAGCGCTTGCGCGAGCGCGCCGGGCTGCGCGTGCTGGTGCTGCGCGGCACCGGCGACAAGGCCTTCGTCGGCGGCGCCGACATCAAGGAAATGGCAGGGCTCGCGCGCGCGAGCGCCGAGCATTTCATCACCAGCTTGAGGCGGCTGTGCGACGCGGTGCGCCATTTTCCGGTACCGGTCATCGCGCGCATGCCGGGCTGGACGCTGGGAGGCGGACTCGAGCTGGCGCTGGCCTGCGACATCCGCATCGCAGCGGACACGGGCCGTTTCGGCATGCCGGAAATCCACATCGGCATCCCCTCGGTGATCCACGCGGCGCTGCTGCCGCGGCTCATCGGCGGCGCGCGCGCGAACTGGCTGCTGCTCACCGGCGAGAACATCGATGCCGCGCAGGCGCAGAGCTGGGGACTGGTACACCGCGTCGTGCCGCTGGCGGAACTCGACGTCGAGGTGGCGCGCGTGGCCTCGCTGCTTGCGGGGTTCGGGAGACAGGCCCTGCGCCAGCAGAAGCGCCTGCTGCGCGAGTGGGAGGACCGGTCGCTCGATCAATCTATCGAAGCCAGCGTCGCCGAATTCGGCCGCGCCTACGATACGGGCGAGCCGCAGCGATACATGGGTGAATTCATTGCGCGGCAGCGGGTTCGAAAGAAACAGTAGGGCGTGCGCGATCCGGTTGAAGCGACACCTTGTGCTTTGCAAAATGCCGCTTCGGTGGCCGGCATCATCCTCAGCACCGACGCCATGATAGGGGAACTGCCGGAGAGGAAACCCCTACCGCCCGGCATGGGCGACATGAAAAAGTAAGCACTGCGTCGAACCCCTGACAGAACGCTCGCTGGACGTTTCTGGTGCATACTGAAAAATGAAGCTTCGCCGGGGTCGGAATTACGGCGATTGCCGTAGTGCCCTTCGTACCCTTTGCGAAAGCCCGCCATGAACCCGAAAATCAACGAGCTGCTGGATCGAGTCCGCCAGATCGAAGAGGAAATCGAACAGGAGTTTCAGCGCCGCCGCGCCGAACTGAACGCCGACTTCCAAGACCGGCGCATACGCTTCGAGCGCGAGGTGCTGGAGCAGCAGCGACGGTTCAAGATGGGCCTGCTGCAATACCTTCTCCAAGCAAGCTTGCGCAACGTCGCCACGGCGCCGGTCATCTTTGCAGTCTTCTTCCCGCTCCTGCTATTGGATCTGTTCGTCACCGCTTACGCGTTTCTCTGCTTCCCGCTCTACGGCATCACGCAGGTACGCCGGCGCGATTATCTGGTGTTCGACCGCGCCCATCTCGCCTATCTGAATGTCATCGAAAAAATCAACTGTGCCTACTGTTCCTACGCCAATGGACTGGCTGCCTATGTGAAGGAGGTGGCTGCGCGAACCGAGCAGTACTGGTGCCCGATCAAACACGCGCGGCGCATGCTGCAGGCGCATCCCTACTACGGCACATTCGTCGATTACGGCGATGCCGAGGGTTACCGCCGTGAGTTGCAGGCGCTGCGCGCCAAACTCGCCGCGCTGAACACGACAGAGAAGGGTTGACGGCGATTTGCCACTGAAACCGGGGGTGCCTGTCCGCACGCCCTGGAGAGCGCCAAGGCCTGCCGATCAGCCGCAGCGCCTCGGGTTGGCGCTGCCGGCGGGCGGATCCGCATGCTGCTGTAAGATGCAACAATGGACCCTGCGGCATACGATTCATGGTACCGGTCTGCGCGCGGCGCATGGATTGGCGACACTGAGTACCACCTATTGCAGAGGATGCTCAAGGCATCGCCTGGCGAAACGCTGTTGGACGTAGGCTGTGGCACGGGCTACTTCACTCGTCGCTTCGGGCAAGACAGTGCCCTGCAGGTTACGGGCATTGATCCGGATCGAGATGCGATCGCCTACGCAAGGGCGCACGCCTGCGGTGCGGAACCCTACCTCGTTTGCGACGCGCGCGATCTGCCCTTTCCTGATGCGAGCTTCGATTTCACCTTGTCTGTCACCGCACTTTGCTTTATCGAGGACCAGCGGCGCGCGCTTCGGGAAATGCTCCGCGTTGCGCGAAAGGGTTTCGCACTCGGGCTGTTGAACCGCCACAGCCTTCTGCATGTGCAGAAAGGCAAGGGAAGAGGCAGCGGCGCCTACCATGGCGCGCACTGGCATACGATCTCCGAACTGCGGGATATCTTCGCGAGCCTTGGTGTGCAGGAAATGCAAATTCGTACGGCCGTATTCCTGCCGTCGGCCAATTTGACCGCGAGGCTTGTCGAGCAATTGTGTCCGCATGTGGTGCCATGGGGCGGGTTCATTGCCGTCGCAGGAACAGCCGGCACGGGGTAGACAGTCGTCGAAAGTCCTCCCATTGTCCGGGCGGAAATACAACGCCGGCTGGCAGTTCGAAGCCGGTCGTCATCGATGGCGGCTTTGTGACGCTTGCGGACTTCGGCCCCGGTGAAGCGGGCAGGGCGGAGAGAATAAAGGCCCGGAGAGAGTGGAATCCAGCCGAAATAGGGGGCAAGCGCGATATCTCGAAGCCCGCAAGACCACGCAGGAACCCGCGCACGCACGCGGACCTGCGAAAAAAACCCAAGCACAGATGTGCTTGGCGTTTTTTTGGTGGAGGCGGGGGAATTGCCCTTGCAGGGCGCGCTCGCGCCTGCAGGCGCTCACCCTTCTCAGGGCGCGAGGCTCGAAGCAGTTCAAGCCTCGTGTCCTTTCGAACCGAACGTCGGTACCGGCCGGAGTTTCAATGCTCTCACCACCAATCAAAAGGCCACCGCGAGGGTGCCTTTTGATTGGTGGACGTGAGGGAAAACAAGGCTTCGTTCGGAAGGATGCGGAAACCTGCTGATTTCTTGGAGAAACTGCGGGAAGTTGCGGGTTGGCGACAAGAATTTGGCGAATCGTTATGCTCTGCCAATGCAGGTCGACCGCTGTCGCTTTTAGCAAACCTGAGCGCCAGTAAGGCTTAATCGACGCGACAACTTTGCGGCTGTTCGGCATGATTACAGGGCGCCGAACCCCTGTCTAATTGTCGCAAGTATCGCTGCTTTGTGGTCAGCTTTACGGGGGCGGCTTGCGCAGGCATTGCTACCTATGATACAAAGCGCGTCCGATGCTGCTCAATCGATCATCCCGCCGATTCGGCACCTGGCTGGCCATGCTCGCCATGGCGCTCAATGCCCTGTGGCCGCTGCTCGCGCATTCAAAGCCTCAGGGCGATGGCTCGATAATCGAAATCTGCACCTCGGCAGGCATGAAATGGGCTGCCGCCGACGGCAGCGGACAACAGCCTGCCAAGAAGAACCTTTCACCGCATTGTGAATTCTGTTCGTTAAGCGCT
>Ga0335085_10000798_pt1 | contig 79399 bp, 66 predicted proteins | sample Lox_Sample_45_FD_206712 | JGI IMG/M metagenome (GOLD analysis project Ga0335085, IMG submission 206712) | Soil microbial communities from Loxahatchee National Wildlife Refuge, Florida, United States - Lox_Sample_4.5 | ecosystem: Environmental > Terrestrial > Soil > Wetlands | place: USA... | reverse complement strand
CTTCGGCCTGCAGTTCGACGTCCTCGTCACTCAGTTCCGTCATCGACTGCATGACGGATTCGAGGTCTTCTTCCTTGGTCGCTCCGTAGGCTTTGTCGATGCCGGCCAGAATCGAGCTTTCCGAAGCCACGACCGGCTCGATATTGAAGCCGGTCATGAACTTGATGTCATCCATGGCGAAGACATTTGTCGGATCGACCATGGCGATGGTGAGCGATGCGCCTACACGGCTCAGCGGAAGAATCTGGTAGCGCTTGGCAGTCTCGAACGGTATCAGCTTGACGACGGCTGGATCGATTTCAAAATACGAAAGATTGATGGCTGGCACGCCATATTGGCGGGAGAGGAAATTGGTGACGTCTTCGTCGGTCAGAAATCCGAGCTTCACCAGCGCAGACCCCAAGCGGCAGCTCTGCTCTTTCTGAACCTTGTTCGCTTGTTCCAACTGCTCTGGTGTGATGATTTTCTCTTTGACGAGAAGATCACCCAGCCGTTGCGACATACGCAGATCTCCTGACCACGTAGATGGAACGACTGCCTAGCACTTGTGCAGGGCAATGGCGCCAACGGCTGCCGATCATTGGGAGAGAATGCAGCTCATTCGCGTTGACATAAATTGTCAACGCAACCCAATTACTCCACCACTTACTTAAGTACTTGACCTCAGCGGTGCGATCGTCTTTTCCCTTAGAAAGCGCCCAAATCGCGGCTTTTGTGAGATTCTGCAAAACCTCCCCTGCCTAGGTACATGCACTTCAGTAAGTCTGACTAGCCGATGAGCACCACGTTTCCGCGGAGTGTCTCTCGGTGGACTACACTGACCATCAGGATGATGGACGCGACCTCAACCCACCGCGAAGATGAAATTCGCAACTATTATGCTGCCCTCTATGACGAGTGGGGTGCGCAGCATTGGTGGCCGGCAGAAACGCAGTTTGAGGTTGTTCTAGGGGCCTACCTGACGCAAAACACGGCATGGACCAATGTCGAGCGCGCCCTGGCCAACCTGCGGAACGCACATTTGCTAAGCGTCGATGGAATACGAACCGTGGAACTGCGGCGACTTCAACAACTGATCCGCCCATCGGGTTACTTTCGCCAGAAGGCTGCACGGCTGAAGACATTCGTCAGATTTCTCGATAAGCACTATGGAGGATCACTGGAGAAACTTTTCTCCGTCCCCATCGAGAAAGTGCGGGAAGAGCTTCTTGCGCTCAACGGTGTGGGACCGGAAACAGCCGACTCAATTCTCCTGTACGCAGGAAATCATCCAGTATTTGTCGTCGATGCCTACACCCGCCGTATTCTCGAGCGCCACCGCATTGTGTCGGAAAAAGCGGATTACGAGTACCTCAGAGAACTCTTTCAAATATCGCTGTTTCCCGTTGCAGTTGCATACGAACGTAAGCCCGCGAAATTGCGGCCTCCACTTGAATCCGGCATCCGGGGAGCGGCACATCTTCCCTCTGCGATGAGCACGGCTCATCGCACGGCCCTGGCTCAGGTCTACAACGAAATGCACGGATTGATTGTTGGCGTGGGCAAGAACTATTGCCGAAAATCGAAGGCAGCCTGCGAAGGTTGCCCGCTGCGGAAATTCCTTCCCGCAAAGTGACCAACTTTGCTGGTCAAACCTGCAAACCCCGCGCCCGTCACTATTGCCACAAGGGCGTAAATTAATTCAATGTGGTTTAGAAGTTCCTTGCGGATTGCAGCTACGCCCGTTGCCTTGGTCGTATTGGCGGCACCTGGACCGCACACCTTGCGCGAAGCGGCGAGCGCTTCCGGAGCACTCGTGGGCACAGCCGTGAGATCCTACGCTCTGTCCGAGGCTGCCTACTCCGCCACGATCGCGCAAGAATTCGACATGGTCGAACCAGAAGACGCAATGAAATGGTGGACCGTTCGACCCAGCTCGGACAGATTTGATTTCGCTCAGGGAGACCAAATCGTTCGTTTCGCCATAGCCCACGGAATGAAAGTCCGTGGTCACTGCCTTGTCTGGGATCACAACAACCCCAAGTGGCTGGCCGAAAGCCATTTCACTCCGGATCAGCTGTCGCATTTGCTGCAAGAACACATCACGACCGAGATGAAGCACTTTGCGGGGCAAGTCTTCGCCTGGGATGTTGTGAACGAGGCTATGAATGCAAACGGGAAACTCAAGGACTCGATCTGGTTCAACAAACCCGGAATCGGGTTATCCGACAAGAACACAGCTTACGTGGAGCAAGCCATTCGCTGGGCACATGAGGCCGACCCAGGAGCGTTGTTGTTTTATAACGATGCCGATGGGGAAGGCCTCAGCCGCAAATCCGACGCGATATTCGCGATGGTCAAAGACTTTAGGAGTCGGGGTGTACCAATCGATGGCGTTGGATTGCAGATGCACATTGATCTGCCCGACTTCGATAGCGATGCAGTCGCGAGGAACATTCGGCGTCTCACGAACTTGGGCCTACAGGTTCACATCACCGAACTGGACGTTTCTTTACCCGTAGACTCCAAGGGTATAGTTCGAACGGAAGATCTGTCGCGACAGGCAGAAATCTATGCCGCCGTGGTTCGCGCCTGCATGAAGAATCCCGGCTGCACCGCCATCCAGACCTGGGGATTTACTGACAAATACTCATGGATCAGTTCGCACACGCATGGCACTCGGGGCGCGGCTCTCCCCTTTGACCGGGCCTACCGGCCCAAACCCGCTTACGAATCGATGCTGAAGGAGCTCACTGCCGGACGCCAATCGACCCACTGAGCCACGTAGCTGGCGCGTTCGGAATGCGTTTCTCCATCTATAATGGCCCCATACTTGGTCGTTTTGGTCACTGGTGAGTACACCTGCGCCAACCCGCACCGTCAAGCGGACCAGCCGGAAGCAAGTCATCATTCTGCTGGCGATTGCGGTCGTGCTGCTGTTCGTCGTCCTTGCATCACAGACGGCGTTCAACAACACCATTCTGCAAGCGGACACGAACCAGCAGGCGATTATCTTCTATGCGCTGTCGCTGCTGATCTCTCTGCTTTTTGTGGCGCTGACTTTCGTGTTGGCGCGCAATCTGCTCAAACTCTTTGCTGAGCGGCGGATGGGCGTGCTGGGATCCAAGTTCCGCACGCGCATGGTCGCCGGCGCCCTGTTACTGTCGTTTGTTCCCGTGATGGTGATGTACTGGTTTGCGTACGGATTGATGAACCGTTCGATTGATAAGTGGTTTTCCACTCCCGTTGAAGAGGTTCGGTCCGACACGCGAGCTATCGCTTCTGTGGCGGCCAAATACGCCCAGCAAAATGCCCACGCCGAGGCGGCTGCTCTCGCTGCTTCCCCTGAGGTCGTGCGTGGATTCTCGGGCCATGGCACCGCCGGGATTGTCAGCGAATTCCAGCGCCATGAGTTGACCTTGCAGGGAGGATTCGCGCTGGCTCTGCGGGATGGCAACGCCGAGGCCAGTTTGCACGCACCTGCTCCCTGGCAAGTGATGAAGAATTCGTTCCCTCTCACCGACGCACTCGCTGGACGGCCTGTGCAGTTCACCTGGCATGATACGGACTACACGCTCGCAACCGCGCCCGTTGCCGGCGGAGGCACGATTCTCGTCGCGATCCCTCTTTCACCTGAGTTCTCGCAAGCTGTCCGTCAGGTTGAGGCAAGCCAGCAACGATACTTTCAATGGAGCCAGGAGCGCCGCCGCGTACGCCAGACCTATGTTGGGCTTCTGCTTCTGCTGACCATGATCGTTCTGTTTGTGACGACATGGCTGGCTCTATTCCTTGCCAAACTGATCACACGCCCTCTGGCTGCCCTGGCGGAGGCTACCCAGGAAATTTCCCGCGGTCGCCTGGACTATCGCGTCGACGTGAGCGCGACCGATGAGATTGGCGACCTGGTGCGCTCCTTCAACCGCATGGCCGAGGAGCTTGAGGCGAGCCGCCGTCAGTTGGAATCCTCCACCCGCGATCTGGCCGTCGCCAACCACGAACTCGATCAGCGCCGGCGGCAAATGGAGACAATTCTCGAAAGTATTCCTACAGGCGTTCTGTCACTGGATGCCAACCGCCGGGTAACGCATACAAACCAGGCTTTGCAGCGCATGTTCCACCCCGAAGGTGTTCACGATGACGGGAATCTGTTCCCACGAGGCGCAGGGCTTTCTGACATATTTCCGGCCGATGTTCTCGAGGACTTCGAACCCTTGCTTCGTCGGGCGGACCGCATGGGCTTTATCACCGCCCAGATGGAGCTGCCATTGTCGTATGGGTCACTGAATGTGGCGGTGACGGTTGCGCCGCTGCGTCGTGAGAGCGAGCGCTCCGGTTACGTCGTAGTATTCGAAGATTTATCGGATCTGCTCAAGGCGCAAAAGCAGGCAGCGTGGCGAGAAGTCGCGCGGCGTGTCGCTCACGAGATCAAGAATCCCCTCACCCCGATTGCCCTTTCTGCCGAGCGCATTCAGCGACACCTGGATCGATCGGCCGCCGACCGCACGTCGACGAGTGTGTTGCGCTCCTGCGCCGAGACGATTGCAGGCGCCGTAGAAACGGTGCGCCGTCTGGTCGACGAGTTTTCTACGCTGGCGCGATTCCCGGTGGCCAAACCGCTGCCTGCCGACATCAATGAAATCATCGAGAGTGCCCTCTCCATGTTTGATGGGCGACTGGACGGAATTGTCCTCCACAAGTCCCTGGCTGTGGATCTGCCGAGGGTTCTGGCCGATAACGAGGCCATGAAGCGTGCGATCGCAAATCTCGTCGACAATGCGGCGGAAGCCACCGAGAATGCTGTTCTGCGCGAAATCGAAATCTCGACCACACTGGTCGCCAGCCGTGATGCTGTTGAAATTGCAGTCACCGATACCGGCCATGGAGTCACCCGCGACGTTAAGGAGAAACTGTTTCTTCCTTACTTTTCGACCAAGAAGCGCGGAACCGGACTCGGCCTGTCGATCGTAGGCCGGATTGTGGAAGATCATCATGGCTCGATTCGCGTAGAAGAGAATCACCCGGTCGGCACCCGTTTCATCGTAGAACTCCCGGTTGTGCCGGAATCGGCTCCGGCGACCATAATCGCCAAGCATGCATAACATTCTCATCGTGGACGACGAGGCCGGCATCCGCGACTCGCTCGCCGGCATTCTGGGGGACGAAGGATATTCGGCTTCCTCCGTTGACAGCGGCGAAGCCTGCCTCGACCTTCTACGCCGGAGTGCGTTTGATGTAGTCCTGCTCGACATTTGGCTTCCTGGCATCGATGGATTGGAAGCGCTGGCAAAAATCCGCGAACTGGAGAACCCGCCGGAGGTGGTGATGATCTCCGGCCACGGCAATATCGAGAGCGCTGTCCGCGCAACCAAGCTTGGCGCCTACGATTTCCTGGAGAAGCCACTGAGCATCGAGAAAACACTGATCGTCGTAAAGAACGCCATCGAGGCAAAGAAATTGCAGCGCGAGAACGTTGATCTCAAAAAGCAACTGCAGGCCAAGAGCATCATCGTCGGTGACAGCATCCCGATGAAAGCGCTGCGCCAGCAGATTGCGGTGATGGCTCCCACCAACGGACGCGTTCTCATCTACGGTGAATCAGGAACCGGCAAGGAGATGGTGGCGCACGCCATCCACGCCCAAAGTTTGCGGAAGGACGAGACTTTCGTTGAGGTCAATTGCGCAGCCATCCCCGAAGACCTGATCGAGAGTGAACTGTTCGGACACGTCAGGGGATCGTTCCCCGGCGCCGGAACCGATAAAGAAGGAAAGTTCCAGCGTGCCCACGGAGGGACGTTGTTCCTCGACGAGGTCGGGGACATGAGCCTGAAGACGCAATCAAAGGTGCTGCGCACTCTCGAAGAGCAACGTTTCACGCCCGTGGGTGGCGATGAGACGATAACCGTCGACGTGCGCGTGATTGCATCGACCAACAAGGATCTGGAGGAGGAGATCGCGCGCGGGAATTTCCGCGAAGATCTGTTTTATCGGCTGAACGTGATTCCCTTCTTCGTTCCGCCGCTGCGCGAGCGCAAAGAGGACATTCCGCTATTCTCACGCCATTTCTTGAAGGAGTTAGCAGCCACTTATGGCCGTCGTCCGCGGGAAATTACCGATGACGCTATCGATATCCTTATGCGTTACTCATGGCCTGGCAACGTGCGCGAACTGCGCAATGTGATCGAGCGCATCGTGATCATGAACCCGACCACCACGCGTTTTGAGACAAAGCATCTTCCCCCGCTGGTCTACCGTGATGGTGGCCGCCGTACACCGAAACGTGAGTTCTCGACCCTGCACCAGGCGCGCGATGCTTACGAGCGAGACTACATTCTCAAGAAACTTGATGAAACCCATGGAAATGTGACCCGCGCTGCCGAGGTACTTGGGCTGGAACGCAGTCATTTGTATCGGAAGATGAAGGCGTTAGGGATTGCGGCGAAGGAATAGAACCAGATTCTCATTTACCCTGCGATTCCGCGGTAAATGAGCCTAGCGCTTGACCATGTGAATCTCAGTCCCGTTCTTGCGGAACTTCACTTCATCCATCAACTGGTTGATCAAGAAAATTCCCCGCCCATGGTTTGCATAAATGTTTTCGCCGAGGGTGCAACTGGGAATGGCCTTAGGGTCGAAACCTTCGCCCGGGTCGCGCACGATAATCAGCATGCCCCGCTGCTCGTCACAGGCCACGATGCATTCGACCGTTTTGCTCGGATCTTCTTTGGCACCATGAACTACAGCATTGGCCAAGGCTTCCTGCAATGCCAACTCGATGGCATCTTCTTTGCCGTTGGCACATTTCATTTCGCGCACGGCTTCCATCACCTGGGCGACGACCGGGTCCACCGACTTGCGATCAGCGGCCAGGGTAACGCGGACGCGCAAGCTCAATTTATCCGGATCGAAATCGTACTCCGGAAAGTGTTCTTCGGCAGAATCCTCTGCTGGCATCGTTATCTGGCTCTTTCTTCCCTGGCCGCCCCAAGCGTGCGGTTCATTGATTTTAACGACAATTCGCCAAGGTCGGCAATAAGAGACGAATTCACGCTGATCCCATAACACCGCCTAGCCGTTACTGTGAGGCGTGCGTTGCGGATTTGTGTCGCCATCGTCTACCGCTTCTGCACCATCCGATGCTCCAGTTGCCGGCGCCAATCGAGTTCTTCCACGAACGCCCTCGAGTCACGCCACCCGGGCTCCACTTTCACGTAAAGTTCGAGAAAGACCTTGGTCCCGAGCATTCGCTCAGTTTGCAGGCGAGCGGCCATGCCGATCTTCTTCAGCATCCGTCCGCCCTTTCCCACAAGAATTCCCTTCTGTCCTTGCCGTTCGCAATAGATCGTGGCCGTGATGCGGGAGAGTCGCTTGTCTTCCTCGAAGTTGTCGACGATGACCGTGGCGGCATAGGGAATTTCTTCGCTCGTGTTCAACAGCACCTGCTCGCGAATGATCTCCGCTACCATGAACCGCACGGGCTGATCGGTCACCTCGTCCTCGGGAAAATATGCAGGGCCTGCGGGCAGCGCTGCCAGCATCGTGTTCAATAGATCTTCCAGACCTTTCCTCTTCAAAGCGGAAATCGGAACGACCTCGGCGAAGTCATAGAGGTTCCGATATTCGTCGATCAACGGCAACAGCTTCGACTTGTCCGGAATTAGGTCGATCTTGTTAAGGAGGAGAAATGCCTTCGCCCTGGACTGCCTTAGCATGTCGAGCGCGAATTTGTCGCGGTCATCGAGTTTGTGCGTAACATCCACGATCACGAGCACCAGATCGCAGCCTTCCAGCGCTTCTCGCACTTCGACCATCATCTTGCGTCCCAGGGAACTGTCGGGCCTGTGGACCCCCGGCGTGTCGATCAGAACAATCTGTCCACCATCTTTGCCCTTGCGTTTCGGGATGTGCACTACACCCTGAATGCGGTTACGGGTCGTCTGTGGTCTGGGTGAGATGATGGCGAGCTTTTCGCCGACCAATGCGTTGAGCAAGGTGGATTTCCCGGCGTTAGGCCGGCCCAGGATGCAGACAAATCCGGAACGGAATGGCATGATCAGCTTCCAGCTACTCGCTACTAGCTCATCTACATGGCTGGCAGCCATGAGTAGTAGCTGAATTAAATCAGCTTCAACTGTCGTGGCTGCACGGCAGTGACGCGCACGCGTTCGACCTTGCGGTCGGTCGAATCCAGCACCTCAAAGCGCAGCCTGTCTTCCTCGACGACTTCACCCTTGCGGGGAATTCTCCCCGCGAGTTCGCTGACGAGTCCCGCAATCGTAGCTGAGTCCTTTCCTTCAGGTTTGATGCCAAACAGTTCATTGAGGCGATCCACGTCCATGCTTCCCGAGACAATGAAGCCGCGGTCGCCATCACGCACCACCTCCGGCTTGTCGCTTTCGTCCCGGATCTCGCCGACGATCTCCTCCACCAGGTCCTCAATCGTCACCAGGCCGGCTACCCCGCCGTACTCATCGACCACGATCGCCATGCGGATATTCTGCTTCTGCATCTCACGCAAAAGATCGCTTCCCAGCTTGCTTTCCGGAACAAAATAGACGTCGCGCCGCATGATGCTGCCCACCGTGCGTACGTGCGCTTCACTGTCGGGTACCTGGAGCACGTCCTGTGCGTAAACGATTCCCTTGATGTTATGAATGCTGCCTTCGTACACAGGCACGCGCGAATAATGCCTGGCGCGCAGCATCTCGATAAACTGCTCCACCGTAGTGCTCATGGCCACGGTAAACATTGCGGGGCGCGGCTTCATGGCCTCGCGCACAGTTTTGCCGCTGAACTCCACAACCGATTGGATCAGGTCGCGATCTCCTTCCTGAATGATGCCCTCTTCCTGACCCGCCTCGATCAGGGCATCGACAGCCTCAGCCGCGGTCTCCGGTTGTTCGGTTGTATTCTCGCGGGTCAGAGTCGCCACCGACTGCAAGAACCCCAGAACGATGGTTACCGGCATGACCAGGTAGATTAACCCCCTGAGCAAGAACGTCCATCGGGTCAGCCACTCGCCTTTGGTGCGAGAGAAAAATACAAAGGGCAGGAAGCGATTGCAGAAAACAATAACCAGCAGCAATCCAAAGGCGGCTTGCGCGATCTCGTACATGCTCCAGTTCGGATCGCGAAACAAGAGATATCCGATAAGAACCGCGATGGCCGCGGTGGTCAACTGCTCCAACACAGCCATCGAAAGCGACGCCCGGCTACGCGCCACCCCCAGTTTCGGTTCGATCTTCTGCTCGAAAGTGTCAATATTGTCCTGGAAGTCGCGCGAGAGAAACTTCCCTGCCTCCTGGTAAACCCGATCGACGTAAGAAACCAGGGTCAGCAATCCGATCAGAAGGATCAACACGAGAATAACGCTAAGAATCACACCGTCCTCCGCGTTTTGTTCAGACGGGATCGACCAGGAAGCCTTTCAGCCGCACGCTGCTCCGGCTGTCCACGTTCGGTCAGGGATGAAGGAAGACCCAGCAATTGACGGAGGTTCGCTTCCTTGCGCGCCATTAGCCCATTATCGCGCTCGTGATCAAAGCCTGCCAGATGAAGAATCCCATGCAGCGCCAATATCTTTACTTCTATCGCGGGAGAATGACCAAGCTTAGCCGCATTTCTGCGGGCTACCTCACTGGAAATAGCGATCTCGCCTGCGAATGCCGGTTTTCCTTTTCCCTCGCAAGATGATTCTGCGGGAAACGATAGAACATCGGTGGCTTTGTTCTTCTGTCGAAATCGGGAGTTAAGCGAACGCATTTCTGCGTTTCCGGTCAACAGGATGTTCACCTTTCCTGATAGCCGGACTGCCCGCCGCGCCCGAAGCACGAACCGGCCAAGTGCCTCAGCACTCAATCCGGCAACTTTATTCTCAACGATGATCACCGCGGCAACCTCTTTCCGTTGCCCCAAAGTAGACAGGAGGGCCGATGCGGCAGCCCTCCCCTAATTTCCGAATTTTCTATTCTCCTGCTTCGGCGGACGAACTTTTCTCCTGACCCGGGCCGTTGCCCTCTTTCTCGGCAGTACCCGGCTCGGCCGCTTTCGCCTCGCCCAGCAGTAGCATCTGTTGCTCGGCAACCCGGACCTTGTGTTCGTCGTAAGCGCGGACGATACGCTGCACCAGGTGATGGCGTACGACGTCGCCTTCATCGAAATGAACAAAGGCCAATCCCTCGACGTTCTTCAGGACGTCAATCGCTTCCAGCAATCCACTGCGCCGGGCATTTGGCAGATCGATCTGCGTGATGTCCCCGGTGATCACGGCCTTCGAGTTGAAACCGAGACGTGTCACAAACATTTTCATCTGTTCCGAGGTCGTGTTCTGAGCCTCGTCGAGGATCACGAAGGAATCGTTCAACGTGCGGCCGCGCATGAACGCGATCGGCGCAATCTCGATGACGTTTTTCTCCAGGTAGCGGTCCACTTTTTCTGGATCGAGCATGTCATATAAGGCGTCGTACAGCGGACGGAGATACGGGTCGATCTTGTCCTGCAGCGTGCCCGGCAGGAAGCCAAGACGTTCGCCAGCTTCCACCGCCGGCCGCGCCAGAATAATCCGGTTCACACGCTTGGCCAGAAGCGCAGAAATAGCCATCGCCACTGCGAGATACGTCTTCCCAGTTCCAGCTGGTCCAATCCCGAACACCATGTCGTGCTTTTCAATCGCTTCGAGATAACGGCGCTGATTGCTGCTCTTGGGTTGCACCATGCGGCGTCCGAGGGAACGCTGCTTGCCAGCGTCGGCCAAGCCTCGTAACGTTGAATTCGGATCCGACGTCAGCACGCGCAGCATGCTGTTCAGATCGCCGTTGTTGAACGCGTATCCGGAGCGCTGCAGGCTCTCATAGTCCGTGAAGACCTGCTCGGCGCGAGCCACATCGCGTGCCGCGCCCTCAAGCTCAATCGAGTTCGAGCGTAAGTTGATGGTAACGTTCAGGCCGTCCTCCAGGAGACGCACATTCTCGTCCCGGGTGCCGAACAGGGTCTCGATGTTGGGGCTAACCCCGATGCTCTTCTTCATGCTTGTGTGTCACGTTGGTGCAGTGCCGCAGGCTGGAACGCGGGATTGAAGCTGAAGTTAAAATCCGGCGAAGGCGGAGTACACCAATACCTGCCCATAGACAAAGCAAGGTTTTGCTTGGAGACGGGAACGATCGGACTGCGCATGCCCAACGGGCAAGTCACTACCATTGCATAAAAGCGTACCCCGGAAATCGGAGGGGAGTCAATGGGAGCTAAACCTTAGGCTTTCGCGGAACTTACATCACCCATTGAGGCCGGAACCGCCCTCGTGAGAGCCCACTCCCGAAGCGCGGCAATCTCTTCCGCCCGCGTTGTTGAGAGTGGCACAGTTTGGGCTAAGGCATCGATCATGGCCTGCGTCGTGAGTTGCTTTTTCTCCGAGTAAGCTGCGTAGAGTGCGCCCTGAACGGCGGCATCGATTTCTGCACCGGAGTATCCCTTGGCAGCAGCGGCAATTCTTTCAAGGTCGAAATCCGAGGGATTGCGTTTCCGCTTCACCAGCTGGATCGAGAAGATCTGCCTGCGCTCCGCCTGGTTGGGCAAATCCACAAAGAACAATTCGTCAAAGCGTCCTTTTCGGATCAACTCAGGAGGCAGAACGGTAACGTTGTTGCATGTGGCTGCGACAAAAACCGCGGCCTTGCGGTCCTGCATCCATGAGAGGAACGACGCGAGCAACCGGGAAGAAACGCCTGCATCGGCCGAAGCAGAATCTGGGCCGCTTCCGGCGAAGACTTTTTCCAGTTCATCAATCCACAAGACGCAAGGCGCCAAACCTTCGGCGACCTGAAACACCTTGCGGATCCGCTTCTCCGTCTCGCCGATGTACTTGTCGTAGACGGCCGAGGTATCGAATTTCACCAGCGGCAACTTCCACTCGCCGGCCACAGCCCGCGCACAAAGGGATTTCCCGCATCCCTGCACTCCAAGAATGATCATCCCCCTCGGCGGTTCGAGTCCGAATTCGCGCGCCGAATCTTCCCATGCCCCACGACGCTGCGCCAGCCAGTGCTTCAGATTTTCAAGTCCGCCGACGCTGGTCATGGTGGAAGACGCATCGACAAACTCGAGCATCCCCGAATGGCGTAGCAACTGTTTCTTTGCTTCGAGAACATCGGTCACCGTCTCGGGACACAATGCATAGCGAGTGACGATCGCCTGCGAGATCGCGCGTTCGGCTTCTTCTTCTGTCAAGCCGCGCAGGTTTGCCGACATGGCGTCAACGCCGGCCGCATCGAGCTGCAGCTTGAGCGTGTAGGTTTTTGAGAGGCGCGTGAACGTATCGTGCACAATCTCGTGAAGACGCTCCTGGTCGGGGAGCGGGAGATCGAAATACTCCACCAGCTTCGCTAACTCAGCAGGCACGGCGATTTCGGGAGCAGTGATGACGACCGTACGCCGGTTGGCAGAAAACTTCTGCCCCACATCGCGCAAGCGACGCACGACAACAGGATCGTCAAGATGGCGGTGGAAATCTTTCAGAATGAACACGGCCTCAACCGTCATCGCCTCCATGTTGGCTAAGGCCTGAACCGGTTCCCGGGTATTGTAGATAGAACCGCTAGGCGCAGCAGTGGCGCCGTCGCTTCCCAAAGTACTCATTACCGCCCGAGTCAGCCTCTCGGACTCGCCTGCACCGGGACTCAACACTGTGTGTGGCTGAGCAAGAGTGCCGGCGTTCACGCGGGTCCATCCCGGCAACTGATCTTTCGGGTGTGCGGGTCTTGGAGTCTCTACTGGGGTATTCGAGCCCGAACGCACGAGACCGTCGGCAATGCTCCATTCGAAGGTCGCCATGTTCAATTCGGAGCATGCTTTGCGCACCAGATTGATTGCGCGCATCTCTTCCGACGTCTCCATCACGACGATGGGCGTCGAGGAGTTGATCAGAACTTTCAGGCGATCGAGTCCGTCTGGCATCAGTTCTCCTGAAATGCAGTCGATGCCTCCCTCAACTGTTTGACCAGCTTGGAGTTGTACCCCTATAATAGTGAATTCGGACCCACCCGAATATCTCACTGGAGACACGAAGGTAACGAAGCACACATGGCCAATCATCTTTCGGCGCTGAAGCGCGCCCGCCAGACCGAACGCCGTACGACGCGCAACCGCGCCAACACCTCTGCCCTGCGCACGCAATTGCGTGAACTTCGCGAGACCATCGCCAAGGGCGACAAGGCCGCTGCTGAGCAGACATATCGCAAGACGGTTTCCGCCCTCGACAAGGCGATTCAGAAAGGCACACTGCACGAGAACACCGCCTCACGCTACAAAGGCCGCTTAGGCGCGCGCGTTACGGCGATGAAATAGCTTTTTCACATCATCTTCCAGTTTCAACATCCAGGTGGCAGGCCGTCTTAATGGTCTGCCCTTTTCTTTTCTTATCTTTTATTGCGCTTGCCTTCGGTCAGTGGGCTAGAATCAGGCCGGAGGTTCATAGGACATGGGAACTGACGAAGGGTCCTCAACCATCTCGCGACGGAATTTCATGGTCCGCACCGCCATGGGAAGTGCCGGACTGGTGATCGCGAACGAAATTCTCGGCGAGAATGTTCTGTCTGCAGCGCCGAAGACCTCAAACGCAACCATGATCGGTGTGCCCTTCGAGGCACGAGAAAAAGTGAAATTGGGAATCATCGGCGTCGGCGGACGCGGCACAAGCCTGCTAAGGGATTTGCTGGCAGTCGATGGCGTCGACGTCAAAGCCATCTGCGATATGGTGCCGGAAAAGGTTGAGCACGCGCAAAAGATGGTGACAGATGCTGGCCAGCCCAAGCCTGCCGGCTTCGTCAAGGGCGAGTACGACTTCAAGAATCTGAGTCAACTGGAACTGGACATTGTGTACATCGCGACCCCGTGGAGCTGGCATGTGCCCATGGCCCTCGACGTCATGAAGAATGGAAAGCACGCTGCAGTCGAAGTGCCGGCCGCAACCACCTTGCAGGAATGCTGGGATCTGGTGAATACTTCCGAGGCTACGCGCAAGCACTGCGTAATTCTGGAGAACTGCTGCTACGGGTCTTCCGAGATGATGGTGCTTCAGATGGTGCGGGACGGGGTCTTCGGCGATATCACGCATGGCGAGGCGGCTTACCTGCACGACCTGCGGGGCATCGTCACGGCGAATGAGGGCGAGGGCTTGTGGCGTCGTTTCCCACACATGCAGCGCAATGGCAATCTGTACCCCACGCACGGACTCGGCCCGGTGGCCCATTATTTGGATATTCATCGCGGCGACCGGTTTGACTACATGGTCTCGGTGAGTTCGAAGGAAGCATCGCTGAGCGCCTATGTAAAGTCCAAGTTTCCCGAGGGCGATCCGAAGCGTGCAGAAAAGTACATTTGCGGCGACATGAATACCAGCATCATCAGGACGGTGAACGGCTGCTCGATTTTGCTGCAGCACGACGTCGTGAATCCGAGGCCTTACAGCCGGCTCAACCTGATTCAGGGAACGAAGGGAGCATTCGCTGATTACCCTTCGCGGATTTTCATCGATGGCCAGAAGGATGAAGAGTGGCAAACGCTGGACGCGTTCAAGGAAAAGTACGAACATCCGCTCTGGAAGAACAATGGAGAGATGGCGCGCAAGACGGGCGGCCACGGTGGCATGGACTACATCATGAATTTCCGGCTGATGGAGTGCTTGAAGCGCGGACTGCCTCCCGACATTGACGTTTACGATGCGGCAGCGTGGAGTGCGCCGACCCCTCTGAGCGAGGCGTCTGTAGCCGCGAATGGGGCTCCACAGAAATTTCCTGATTTCACCCGCAGTCACTGGAAGACCCGTTCAGAGCAAGGATTTGCGTCATAGGTCAAACGACATCTGCTTTGCAAGTTAGGCCTCCAACTGTTTTCGCGTAAGGAGCATCTATGGGGACTGCTCAGCTGGAAAGCCCGCAGGAAGCGCCGGTCATCAAGGAATCCACCGCCTCACTGGGGACCACCGGCCGACTGGTCTCTCTGGATGTGTTCCGGGGAACAGTGATGGCGCTCATGCTGGATGAGTATTTGCAGCTTCCGCAAACGGCCCATTCGCTTCCCAACAGCGCCGTGTGGAGCTTCATCGCGTTCAATACCGATCACGTGCCCTGGCAAGGCTGCTCGCTTCACGACCTGATCCAGCCCGGGTTTTCCTTCCTGGTGGGTGCGGCGATGCCATTTTCCATTGCCAGCCGGCAAGCCAAAGGACAGACCTTCTGGCAGTTATTCCGGCACGCTGTGTGGCGGGCCGTGTTGCTCATGGCCCTGGGAATCTTCCTCCGGTCGATTTCCCATCAACAAACGTACTTTACCTTCGAAGACACACTGACGCAGATTGGGCTGGGATACGTGTTCCTGTTCCTGTTGGCCTTCACCCGAGTACGAACGCAAGTGATTGTGGCATTGGTGATCCTGATCGCCTTTTGGGGAGCGTTTGCGCTGTATCCAGCACCCGGTCCGAATTTCGACTATGCCCGTGTAGGCGTTCCGCCCAATTGGGAGCACAACTACACCGGCTTCCTGTCGCACTTCAATAAGAACTCCAACTTGTCATGGGCATTCGACGTATGGTTCCTGAATCTTTTTCCCCGTGAGCAGCCCTTCGTCTACAACGAAGGCGGCTGGTCCACACTCAGTTTCATTCCAACTCTGGCGACTATGATCCTGGGCCTGCTGACGGGTGAATGGCTCAAGAGCAGCAAGTCGAAAGACGCGAAGCTGCGTGGACTTGTGATCGCAGGCGTCGGATTGGCGCTGCTTGGACTGATCTGCCAGTGGGCCGGTATCTGCCCGATCGTGAAGCGGATATGGACATCCTCCTACACGCTGTACAGCGGCGGCCTGGTGATCCTGATGCTTGCGGGTTTCTATGCGCTCGTCGACTGGAAGGGATGGCGGCGGTGGGCATTTCCTCTGATTGTCATCGGGATGAATTCAATCGCCATTTACGTTATGAGTTGGACGATGGGCGTCTTCTTTTACCAGGCGCTTGAACGTCACCTTGGCGGGCTGCTCGGTAAAATTGGGCCCCCATTTCAGCCTGTCCTACAGGGATTCGGGGTGCTCCTGATCTTCTGGACCATCCTGTTTTGGATGTACCGTCGTAAGATTTTCCTGAGGATTTAGTTTCTTGATACGCGTTCCGTTCTATCGAAACCATCTGAGAGCTCTGATAACATCTTGCCGGAATTGCAAGGGAGGGCTGCTTGGCCAACCATGGGGGTCCTGCACCACACAGCGCTGACTTACAAGCTACTGCGCGTCTTCGTGTTCTGGGAATTGTGCTCGCCGGAGGGAAAGGCACCCGTCTGTATCCGCTGACGCGGGAGCGCGCCAAGCCCGCCGTCCCCTTTGGCGGCAAATACCGCATCATAGATTTTGTTCTCAGCAATTTCGTGAACTCCGGTATCTACTCCATTTATGTCCTCACTCAGTTTCGCAGCCAGTCGCTGCTGCAGCATCTGAGCGAGGGATGGCAATTTGGCGGGATGTTGAAAAGTAATTTCATCACCAACGTGCCAGCGCAGATGCGCTCGGAGAAAGAGTCTTGGTATCAGGGAACCGCGGATGCGATCTTTCAGAACATTAATCTGATCGAGCAGTCCGATCCGCATCTTGTAGCCATCTTTGGCGCTGATCACATTTACCGCATGAATATCGCCGGCATGACTGATTTCCACATGACCAGGGATGCGGAAGTCACCGTTGCGGCCATTCCGGTGCCGCGCCACCACGCGGTGGAGTTTGGAGTCATCGAAGCCTCCGCCGACGGGCGGATCATGGGATTTCACGAGAAGAACCCCGAGGCGCCCACCATGCCCGGCGATTCCAACCGGGTCTACGCGTCAATGGGCAATTACATCTTCTCGACACAGACGCTGCTCGATCTGCTGAACGACGACGCCAAGGACCCCGAGAGCCATCATGATTTCGGTCGCGACATCCTGCCCAAGCTCGCCGGAAAGGCTCCCATGTATGCCTACAACTTCGAGGCGAACCGAATTCCCGGCGAAGCGGAAGACTCGATTCCCTACTGGCGCGACGTCGGCACCATTGACGCGTATTACGAAGCCAACATGGATCTGAATCATGTCAAGCCGGAACTGAACCTCTACAATCGTGAGTGGCCTGTACGCAGCACGAGCTATCCTGATCCGCCCGCCAAGTTCGTATTCGATGAAGAAGGCCGCCGGGGAGAGGCCCTTGATTCCATCGTCTCGGGCGGATGCATTCTCTCGGGGGGCCTCGTCCGGAAATCAGTTCTGGGGCGCGCCGTACGCGTACATACAGGTGCGCAGGTAGAAGGTTGCGTGATCATGGACAATTGCGATATCGGACGGCATGCCAAATTGCGGCGTGCCATTCTTGATAAGAATGTGCGCATCCCGGAGAACGCCGAGGTAGGCTACGACGTCGAGGCTGACCGTGCGCGTGGTTGGCACGTAACCGAATCTGGCATTGTGGTGATCGGGCGCGAATCTAGCCCCGTACCAATGGCAGCTATGTTGGCGTAGCCTGCGGTCAATCCCAGACCATTGGGAGCGATCGCCTTGAACGACCTTCCGTTGCACAGAGGGCCCATGATTATCTCTATTCCGCGAGCGAGAATTGCAACGAGCTGCCTGTTGCTCATGTTGCCTGGGGCATTCGCTCAGCGCCCAGACCCGCCTACGCGCGACCCGCACAGCACGGGCTACGTAACCGCGAAAGAGTTGCCTGACGGAGCCGTTCCCCCAGCAAGTGCTGACGGAAATTTCGTTATTGGTCCAACCCACTCTCCTACCCCCGGGATGTCCTCAATCTACGCCACTCCACATGGAACAGTCATCGAGTTCATGATGAACTCCTCTGACAGCAAGATCTATCCTGGTATCGCACGCCAGCCAAATACATTCGGAGCACCCGATCCTTCTGATCCCGCAAAACTGATCGTCACCACGAGCCACCCCGCTCGGTACACTCGCAAAGTAGCCGTTTACCTACCGAAGCAGTATGTTCCGGGAAGCCTAGCTCCATTCATCGTGGGTGCTGACGGGCCCGATCATCTCCTCTTCTCCGCCCTCGACGCATTAATCGCTGAAAACAAAGTTCCAGCCATGATTGCCATTTCAATCGGCAACGGTGGAGGAGATGCGCAAGGCAGCGAACGCGGCCTGGAGTACGACACTATGTCGGGCACCTACGCGGAGTTTGTGGAGAATGAAGTTCTGCCGTTGGTCGAGAGCAAGGCACATGTCAAACTCACAAAAGATCCTGACGGCAGGGCGACCATGGGTTACAGCTCGGGCGGGGCTTGCGCCCTCATCATGGCCTGGTATCACCCTGAGTGGTATCACCGTGTACTGGCTTACTCAGGAACTTTCGTGAACCAGCAGTGGCCGCCTTCACTGCAGACCCCACACGGCGCGTGGGAATTCCATGAACATCTGATCCCCAACACCCCGGCCAAACCGGTTCGTATCTGGATGGAAGTCGGCGACCGCGATCTTTTCAATCCCAACGTTATGCGCGACAACATGCATGATTGGGTTCTCGCCAATGAGAATATGGCCAAGGTCCTCGCGGCCAAGGGATATCACTATCAGTTCGTCTTTGCCCGCAACGCTGTGCACGTGGACCGGGCGGTGTTACAGCAGACCCTCCTGGAAGCGCTTGAGTATGTCTGGACGGGCTATACTCCGTCGGCAGCGAAGTGAGTCGTTGCAGCCCCACAGATGCGATAGCGGCTAGGTGTGCGTCATTACTTAGCGCTGGCCAGTTGCTGAGCGAGATAATTCGCAATGCCCATTTGTTTGATCGCGGTCAGCTGGGCCTCTAGAAAATCGGCGTGGCGTTCTTCGTCGCCGATCATACGATCGAATAGACTCTTCGAGCCTTCGTCTCCAGCATCGGTGCAAACCTTCGCGGCGGTGTTGTACTGGTGCACAGCGTCGGTTTCGTCTTTCAGATTGATTTCCATCTGCTCCTGGACACTGGTGCCGAACTGAGGCTTCAGACTGACATCCGCCGCGGGCATGCCTTCCAGAAAGATAATGCGTTCGATGAGCCCTTCCGCATGTCTCATCTCTTCGATCGCCCTCGCCTTTGTAAGGTCGCCAATCCGCTTGTATCCCCAGCCCTGGCACATCTCCGATTGGGTCATATACTGCACAACGGCTGTGAGTTCGGCATTAAGGGCCGCGTTCAGTTGGTCAATGACTTTCTTGTCGCCGCGCATAGGTGTCCTTTCCTGGACATCTTCAATCCCGGCGATCCATGGCGCTGTGACCTGACTCACATAAGAGCATGTATTTAAAGTTGAATTCCAAATTCTTCCCCGAGAGTAGCAGTCCATTCCTCCTGAGATGCGAGAGTTCTTTCTTTCCGCTGGCCGTGCGCCGTCACAATCAACTTCATACCCGAGACTGTGATTCGTCCCTCAGGAGTGGCGCGCGAGCAGATGCTGTTCTGGGTGAAGTGGGACTCTGGCGAGGTCTGTTGGTAGTGACACATGCCGGCGAACTCCTCGAACTGCCGGGACTGCATCGAGAAGGAGTACTGTGGCTTCCATACACCGCCTGGCTCAGCCCTTTGCATGTACCAGCGGTCTGCATCCCGAACCAGTCGAAAGGTGCCGGCAGGATCCACTTGTTCTGTCTCGGCTTTGAAGTAAAGGGGTTCCAGGAATGATTCGCCGAAGCCGACGTCGACCAGCCACGATTCCTCAAGATCTACGCGCAGCGCAAGATGATCGAAGTCGGGTCCTTCACTGTCGTTCGGTCTAGCTACGCGAGCCGAGAGCAGCGTCACCGTGAAGCCAAGTTCGCGCAGCAACGCCGCGAACGCGCCGTTCAGTTCGTAGCAGAATCCGCCACGCCTCCGCCCAACGATCTTGTTCAGGATTTTACTTTCGTCCGTGACGATCTCGTGTGCGAGAGCAATATCAAGATTCTCGAAGGGCACCGTGAACAGATGAGCCCGATGGATTGCACGAAGAGTAGCCGTGGTGGGGTCCGTCGGCCCCAGGTAGGCAATCCGCTCAAGATAGGCAGGGATGTCAACCACGGTCACGCCAGTTATTCTGCGCTTCTGATCACTGCTGTGAATTCCAGACAGATTCAATTTTAGGTGGCTTCAGCAGCGTTTGCAGCACGACGCAGTATTGCTCAGTCTTCTCATGCAGCGCGCGGAGTTCATCCTGGGTCGCATCAGGGGCATCCACATCGAACTTCACACGAATTGCCTGGAATCCCACCGGGACCTCCTTCGACATCCCTAATGTGCCCTGCAGGTCCATATCGCCGTTCACCGTAACTTCAATGCAGCGCGTGGGTACGCCCATTGCCGTTGCGACGAGTTGGCAAGTTAGTTGAGCACAAGCAGCCAGCGCACCGAGGAGAAGATCGCCCGAACAAGCCGCAGTGCCTGTCCCGCCGACTCCCTTGTGTGCCTCGGCCTCGTAGATGGCTCGCCCAATGTCAACGGAGCACGAAAGAGGCGTCTTGGTCTCGCTTCCTTTGGCGCTCAATGTGATCCGCGAACTCGCCGGTTCATGCCGATAATGTTCTTTGAGCGGTTTTTGCAACGATCTGATATCCACGATTCCTCCAGCCCCGAATGATTGGCGCTCTTCAAAGGGCAACTAGACGCCGAATCTCTCCCGATACGCACTGGGTGAGACGCCTGTATGGCGCTGAAACAGCGCGCGAAAAAACGCGACATCCTGATAGCCCACTGCATCACTGATCTCCTGCATGGTCCGATGATTACTCTCTAGCAAACGCTTCGCGGCTGCGATCCGTAACTTCTGCAAATAAATCAGAGGACTATCCCCGGTCGCCTGTTTAAAGCGGCGCACAAAATTGCGCAGGCTCATCCCAGCCTTGTGCGCTGGGGCCTCCAACGGGAAGGTCCGATGAAAATTCTCATGCAGCCAATCCTGCGCGACTGAGATTGCTTCATCATTGTGCTCGGTTTTAAGGGGGACCACAGCGAACCCAGCCTGCCACGCCCGCGGCGTCTCGATCAGTAAAGCCTTGGCACTCTCCATGGCTACCTCGTGACCGCAGAATTTCTCTATCAAATAGAGCGTCAGATCGAGCGCGGAGTGGACACCTCCTCCGCAATAAAAGCTATGGTCCTCAGTCACCATCAGTTCGGGCATCCACTTCACCTTTGGATATTTTGCGCGAAATCGCTCCGCCAGCGCCCAGTGCGTAGTGGCGCGTTTGCCATCCAGCATGCCAGCCGCGGCGATCAGGCCCACACCCGAACAGACACCCGCGATGGCGGCGCCGCGCTTGTGCCACCGCTTGAGCCACGGCACCACTGGCGCGTTTCGCTCCACCACATCATCGATGCTCAGGCCTGTGGTCGGAACGAAGATGAGATCGGTCTTGCGAATGTCGTGGATCGAAACCATCGGCTCGATTCGAATCGGGCCATCACATTGAACCGGACCGCCGTCAGCAGAGGCCATCTTGACCTGAAAGCGTGGCTTTTCCGGTTTCCCCGTCAGGTGATTCCACAGGAGCCCGGCATGGCGAAAGACCTCCATTGGACCGACTGCCGTTGATGCGAACGTCTGGTCCAGCAGCAGAACTGTGACCTCAATCATGAACTCCCGCACCCCATTCAAAATCGTATGGCGTAAATACCTACCTACAATGTCATATCTGCCATCTTGTGACAAGCCGCTTTTGTCAATACTTTTTAGTCATCGAACGCAAGGGTGATTCGAGAAACCAATTAAGGGGGAGTGAAAATATGGTAACCGCACAAAGGGTTCCAACCCTGGTCAACGGTGTGAATGTTGACAATCTTTTTACAACCGTCGACGCGATCAAAACCGCCCCGAGTATTGCGAAGTTCGTGTTCCGCATCGAGAACCGGTGGGAGGGCGCCGGCCGAAATCGCTCGAGTGTCAATGCGTTTCATGGCGCCGGGCAGGAGATTTCAAGACAGACGTCGTTCGTTCTTCATGCAGACGAACCTCCGGTACTGCTGGGCGAGGATTCGGCGGCAAATCCGGTCGAGTACTTGCTTCATTCATTGGCAGCTTGTTTGACGACGTCGATGGTCTATCACGCAGCTGCTCGCGGCATTCAGATCCAAGCCGTCGACTCGTCGTTCGAGGGCGACATCGACCTGCACGGTTTCCTGGATCTCGATCCCAACATTCGCAACGGATATCAGGCGATCCGGGTGAGTTTCAAAATCAAGGCCGACGTTCCCGACGAGCAATTGCAGGAGATCGTCCAACTCGGCACGGGACACTCGCCTGTCTTCGATTCGCTCACCAGGGGCGTGCCTGTTTCCGTCAAGGCAGAGCGACTGTAAGAGTTCCCCCGCAGCTATCCCTGCGACAAAACCAGTTCAATCTTAATGAAGGAGATTTCTATGACGAAGGTAGTTCACACTTGGGCGGTGGGATTCGTGAATTTGGCGGTGGTCTGGGGCGCCATCACGTTGGCACCGTTATTCGCGCAAGACGCAACTCACGCACATCAAAGTGCACCACCTCAACTGGTAGAAGACGTTCGCAAGGCCACTCGCAAATTCCTCGATGTCAACAATGCGGGTCCGGCGGGATATGGGCCGGCATTTGGATGCGTGACGGGCCCGGACCACGGCGCCATGGGCATTCACTACGTGAACGGTGATTTGGTAATGGATGGCAAGATTGAGAAAGAGTATCCCGAGGCCCTGATCTACGAACCGGTGGGCAATGCGCGCAGACTGGTTGGAGTGGAGTACATCGTAGACGCAGCCACCTGGCTCTCAAATAACAACAACGTTCCCCCTTCCCTCGACGGCCAGGATTTCCAGTTCGTCGGCGCTCCGAATCGATTCGGCCTCGATCCCTTCTTTGAGTTGCACGTGTGGGCGTGGCGCGACAATCCGCAGGGCGCATTCGTGGATTGGAACAACGCCGTGACCTGCGAAATGCTCAGAGTGCCTGAATTGTAAGCGCGGATTAGTGGGCGAGTACGTGAAGGTCTTCCCGTCCATCTCGGAGATCGAGATGGACGGGAGTTTTTGACTCTCCACCTCTCGGATAACTGAGGCAGGTGGACATTTCTGCCGACAGCGCTAATGCCCGGGCGCATTTCCCTATTCAATCCTGTCGTGTTTCTCCAGATTGTGTTTCGAACACAGGATCTGAATGTTCTTCGCGTCTTTCGAAGAGCCGCCTTGCGAATAAGGAATGACGTGATCGAAGTGAAGGTTCTCTTTTCTGCCACACTTAACGCAGCAGCCTTTGTCTCGCTTCCAAACCTCCAGTTTGACCGCTGAAGGTACAACTCGATCGTGATCTGGGAATATTTCACCCGAGGTCGCAGGTTGCTGCCGATCCACAATCTCGAGCCTGAACTTAAAGACCTGTCGTCCGTCTGAGGTCTCCTGCCATCCATCGACAAGTTTGAAGAGCCCGTTATATACCCAAATACCGTCCCGAATTTTCTCGAAAACTCTGACCAATTCGGCTTCGGTCCGCCCCAGCTTGTAACGTCTAAGAGCATCGAAGAACAACCCGTTTTGGGTGAGCTTGCCGCCAGGTAGAAACTCAGGTTGATCAACTCTTTTAGGCTCAGGGCCGCCGCCGGTTCTAGAGATGTCGTGCCCTTCGTAAACAATCACCCTGCCGGCTTCTTCTATACGGTCCGCGTAAGGCGCACCATGACGAAGACTCATCAGAATGATGCTTTCATGGCCCTTCAGGCGGAAGTTCATACCCCTTTGGAGGTTGACTCCAAATTCGGCACACATCTCCAGATAGGAAACGACATCCCCTTGACTTAACATCTTGGATCGAAAGCGTCAGCGGCCGTGTATTGCACAACTGACACAGCCGAGGCCCGGCAAAACGGTAATTCTCAAACCGGTAGTTGTTCCTGCATCCAGCCGGGCGTCGAGATCTCGGGTTCGCTAGTCAGATTGATGACAAGGCGTTCCAACACCATCCGCTTGCTCACGGGATTGGAGCGGAGTGCGAGGTCGGCTTTCGCAATGAGGCGGATGGCGCGGGTAAGCTCGCGGCGGCTCTTGTAACGCCGGGCCTGCTTGATGATGTCGTCAGCCGCAAAGGGAGGCACGCGGAATCCCTGCCACAACGCGGCCCAAAGCATCCGCTGATCGCGCACATTCCGTTCGAGAATAATCATCATCTGGCGAAATGTTTTCGCCAACATATAAATATGTCCGATCGCCGCCTCTTCTCCTTCACCTGAAGCCAGGATCGCGTCGAGCACCTCCAGCGCCCGTACGCGGTCTTTGCTCGAGATGGCGTCAGTCAACTCGTAGAGTGATCTCTGCTTGGCAGCGAGAACCATGGTCTCAACATCGCCGAGGGTGATCCGCTTCTTCTCCCCGACATAGAGAATCAGCTTCTCGAGTTCATTGGAGATCATCATCATGTCGCCGCCAAGTGCGTCCACCAGTTCACGCGCGCCGTCAGATTCGATCTTCACAGTGCGGCTCACGCAGTAGTCTGTGATCCAGCGAACTGCTTCCCCTTCTTCCACGCGTGCCAATTCCACAATCCCGCAATACTGACCCATGGTGTCGCGGATGCGCTGATAACGATCCTTGTCTTGCATCTCCATCTTGCGGACGTCGGCCGGAATACTGATGTGGTCGGCCACGAAAACGAGCAAGGCGTCGGGATTCGGGTTCTTGCAGTATTCCTCGATAGCAGTCAGTTTCTCTTCGTTCGATCCGCGTCCGAACAGATTCTTCACGCCGCGCACGAAGAAAACTTGAAAGGGGGCCATCAGCGACGGTGTGCGCGCACGATCGAGCACTTCGGCGAGATCGGTTTCCGTCAGGTCAAACTCAAACAGGCTGAAATCGCGCAGATCGGCTGGAACAAGATGCTCGAGAATGGCGTCCCGAAAGCGCTTACGGAAAAAGGCCTCATCGCCGACGAACACGTAGGTCGGACGCATTTTGCGAGATTGCAGTTCGCTCACAAAACGATCGGCTTGGGCGAAGGCGCGCATTTATTGAAAAGGCTCACGACAGAGAGCACCGGGGATGACTGTCGGAGTCCCGCTTACCGCGATGCCTGTCCACCCGACTGTAGCATCGAGCCGCCAATTTCGCATAGTAACCGGCAAATACTCCCAGACAAGCGAGCTTCGCTCAACGACCGGAGACGGCTACTTTCCACCCTGCTTACAACTGATTCAAGAACTGCATCACGTCCGGCGAATTCCAGTTGATCGGTCCAACAATTTTCCGCCGAAGCACGCCCTGCCGGTCGATGACGTAGCTTTCCGGCCACATGGAAGTGCCGTACATGTTCGCGACTTTCTGCTTGGGGTCGCGCACGGTCACAAAATTCACGTTGCGCTCTTTGAGGAAGCGGTGATAAGCGTCGCCATCCACGTCGATACTGACGCCCAGCACGATAACACCGCGTCCGCGCAGCCGGTTCTGCATGTCCATCAGCGACGGCAGCTCTTGTTCGCACGGCGGGCACCACGTCGCCCAGAAATTCAAGATCACGACCTGGCCGCGAAACTGGTTGAGGCTAACCTGATGGTCGGAATCCTGCACACTGAAGTCTCTAGCGGCGGTGCCCACATGCGGCGGCCGTGATCCTGAATAGCAGCCTGCCATCAGTGTGAGGCAGCAAAGTACACCATACAAGGAGACCCGCTTCACGTCAGAAACCCTCCAGGATGTTAGAAACGAGGGTGCGGGCAAAATCCTGGGACAACCGCCGGAATGCTGGCGAATCCTCCTCGAAGAAGCTGGAAAGGTCCTGCGACACTTCGTACTGCTCGCGGAACAGATACGCCGGGTTCTGATAAAGCACTTTGCCGCTGCGCTCGGTAAGCTGCACCCTCATGCTCACAACGACCAGGACGCTGGCGGCCCGGCCGGTCGCCGTGTCATAGGTTAGAGGAGTGGCAACCGTCGAAAGCACCGTACCGCTGAGCGTGGCGTCGGGATCATCCCCCGCATCGTTCACGATGTGGTAACGAGTCCGGGTATGGAATTCCCGCACCACAGACGAGGTCAGCATCTGCTCGATGTGATAAGTCAAGGTCTCGTTCTTGAAAGCGGGGATGGCGATGGTGTTGACGTTCTGCGGGATCTGCGTTGCGTGGCCCGCCGTGTGGTATCCGCATGCCAGATTGCTGAGGCAAGCAAGCACCACGAGGGTCCGCACTCTCACTGAATCTTCCCCGTCGGGCGTGTTGCCATCATGCTTTCCGCGCAGTCCACTGCCGTCAATGCGGAAATTCGAAGATTGTCAGCCGCCGCCCACAACCATACCCCGTTCGGCTGCAGCGCATCGGGTTTCAGCCACACTTGAATGTCCGACTGCCCTGCTGAACTCACGTTGGTGGGAGCTTCGTCGCCAGCACCGGTAACCATCACGTGATCGCCCGCTATGGCTTGCGATAACTCGCCCAAATCCGGGGATGTTTCCATTTCCAAAAAAATCGCCAGTGCGTGACCGTGAAAAATCGGCGCCTGCACCAGCATGAGAGAGGGTTGGGGCGAATCCGCCCCGGCGATCATGCGATAGTGCCGCAGCACTCGACCCTCGATCGAATCCAGCGCCGGGTGCGACTTCTGGCCGTAACGCGCCACCAGGTTAAAGGCTACTTGTGCGTCGAACACGTCTTTCGGTAACGGTTGGAACGAGAGCAGATTCACCGTCTGCTGATGAAGCTCATCCATGCCGCGCTGTCCATGTTCTGAGGCAGGCTCGAATACAGTCGCCACCACATGCCGGAACGCGCCCGCTTTCCGGGCGCGCAGCAGCAGCAAAGCCAACGTGACAGAAACGGGATGCGCGGTAACGCAGGGTCCCGGTTGTAATTCCGGCGGCGCAACCTGGCCACGCTCGCGCTCGACCCACAGAGAGCGAACCGTTGCTCCGGGCTGATCTTCCAACACCGCCGACAGGTCGATAATTGCGCTCCCGGCGTCGCGGGCGTCCCGCCAAGTGCGCCGCGTGCTCTCCTGATCGGAAGCAAAGAATGTGAAATCGACGTGTTCAAACTGCTCGGCGCGCACGCGCTGGATGAAACTGATCTCGTCGCCCATAGCTTCGAGTTGCCCCAGTGACTCGTCGTCATCGAGCAGGCGAACATCGGCGGCTGGAAACTTGCGTTCATTCAGTACTTCGGCAAGTTCTTTCCCCTTCAACGAGGCTGCCCCAACAATTGCGGCGCGGTACAACTTGCCGCGCGAAGCTAACCCTGTAGAACCCAAACTTGGCTTGGCAAAGTCGCTCATGATGTCTGGGACGCCTCCTTGTAGGACGGCGGAGGCGGCCCCGAGCGGCGGCGGAATATCCATTGCAGGCGCCAGAAAACGCCCGAGGTCATGTACAACAGAGCGAGCGCGAACAGTACCGGCCGTGAAAAGAGCCAGATTCCGTAGAACAGGGCGGCGAGCAGAACGATCAGGCGAAAAGGATGGCGTGAGCGAAAGTCGATATCTTTGAAGCTGTAAAACCGCCAGGTGCTGACCATCAGGTATCCCACAGTCGTCACCAGAGCCAACCAGGCCAGCGCGGTGTAGGGCGAGTCGATTGGCTCGCCAGACTCAAAGTGGACCACCGCTGCGATGACTCCCGCACCTGCCGGAATCGGCATTCCTACAAAGTACTTCTTGCCGGGACGTCCCGGATTCGAGGGCTCGGGATTGGAGGTGATGTTGAAGCGCGCCAGACGGCTTGCGCCGGCGATCAAGAAGAGAAAGCTGGCGATCGCCCCCAGTTGCGCCAGCTTGATCTGCCAATGCCACTGCGTCAGCACCACCTGTGGCATGAAGTGAAAACCCCAGGTCCACGCCAGCATCGCGGGCGCTACACCGAAAGTGATCACATCCGCTAGCGAGTCCAGCTCCCGGCCAAAATCACTGCTGGTCCCGGTCATGCGGGCAATGCGTCCGTCCAGACCGTCAAAAAGCACGGCGAACCCGATGGCCTTGGCAGCATTATCCAGATGCCAGAATTCGGTGGCCGTAGCGTGCATGACCTCGAGGATCGCGTAGTAGCCGAAGCCGACGTTCGCGGTCGTGAACAGGGACGGCAGGATATACATCCCCTTACTGAACCTGCGGCGGCGTTTCTGGGCAACTGGATCCATCACTGAGCCCTCGCAGTTGAGATACTCCCCACGGCTGCTAGAGACGCTTGCTGGGGAAGGTAGGCCAGGATACTCGATCCACCTTTCACACGATCACCGACCTTCACATTGACTCGGGAATCGGGATCGAAGACCACGTCCGTTCGCGATCCAAATTTAATCAGCCCGACCCGTTGTCCGCGCTCAAGCCGGTCGCCAGGCTTCGGCGTGAATACAATTCGACGTGCCAGTAACCCCGCGATCTGCTTGAACACTACTCGTTGCCCGTCACCTTCGACCTCAACGATGTTCTGCTCATTCAGTTCGGCGCAATCCGGGCTGCGCGCGTCAAGAAACTTGCCGCGCTGGTAGCGTACATCCCGGACGATGCCCGAAATCGGTGACCGGTTCACGTGCACATCAAACACGCTCAGGAAAATACTGATTCGTGCCTGTTTCCCGTTTCCGGTGTTGATGATTGAGACATCAGTGACTTTTCCGTCAGCTGGGGAAACTAATGCACCGGCCTCGTGAGGGATCGCCCGTTCCGGGTCCCGAAAGAACCACAGGAAGAAAACTGCCAGAAGGACGGGAACGATCGCCCATCCGGGACTGGTTAGCCATCCAAGCACGACGCCAGCGGCGACTAAAGCAAACCCGTAATAGTAGCCGTCACGAACCATGGGGGATATTTTCAATTATAGCCGCAGCGTGGAGTGTGCCCACTCCGCGTCTGTGCCGTAAGTATAAATAAAAAAAGGCGCTTCAGGGCGCCTTCTGGAAGATGTAGAAATCCGTCGGCGGTGAACCGCCGGATCATTTGGTCAGATAATGACTAGGCTACGTTGACGCCGTATTGCTGCCGATACTCGCGCTCAATCGACTCCATCTGGTCCTTGAGGCGCAGTTTCAGTTTCTTTAGCCGCACTTCTTCCAGCTTTTCGTCTTCGCTCAGATAGCGCTTTTGAATAAGAGTTTCGAGACGTTGCGCGTACTGCGTGTGCTCCTGAGCCAGCCTGCGGAATTCCTCGTGACTGGTCAGGAGTTGGTCTCTCGGAGTCAGCATCCAGGCAGACCTCCAAACCTCAGATTATGAGGCCACGTTAACACAGCTGTAACATGCGGGGCAATGCCAAAAAAGTAGGGCATCTCATGCTGACACCGAGCCCGAGCGAAGGTCCTTGGTGTAGAGGACAGCATCTTCTAAAGGCGTGGTGTAATAGGACTTACGTCGCCCGCTCTGGCGAAAACCGAGCTTTGCGTAGAGTGCTCTGGCCGCTGTATTGGACTCGCGGACCTCCAGAAATACGGTTGCGCCGTTCAACTGTTTTGCCTGGGCCAGAAAAGCCTGCATCAGTTCCGCGCCAATCCCTCTTCGGCGGCATTCTTCAGCTACCACGACGTTCTCAAGTTCCCACTCGGGCGGCATATGCCGGGCGATCAGAAATCCCCCGACCTCGCCAGCCCCAGTCGTCTCGGCGATGAGAGCCAGTGTTGTTGGCAATTGATGAGCAAAATGGCCCCGATACTCCTGCTCGGTCCAATGGGCGGCGGTTGGGCATGTCCGCTCGAGCCGCATCATCTCAGGCACGTCGCCGAGAGTCGCATTGCGTACGAGGTGGGCCAATTTCGATTCCAGTCTGCGAAATTCAGCAGCCGCCCGAGGCGTCCAGAAGCTAGCTGCTGGTCTCTGGTTTTGAGAAGATCTCCGCGTCCGAGCGACGGATGTAGTTGGCCTCAAGCTGCTCGGGAGCCACGGTCTCCCCGGCCTTCAGCTTACGGTGTCCTACCCTTGCGATCGCGTCGGCACCGACCGTCACAAGCCGGACCTGCAGTCCGGCCTGCCTGGCCGCGTCCGCCAGACCGGGATCGGGAGTCGAGACAACGAACCCTGGTCCCACAGATGGAAGTTCGCTCTTAGCAAGCAATTGTTCGCTGCGAACCCGCGCCGCATCTCGGCTGACCTCATACGTACCGGCGTAAACTTCCCCACGCCCAGCATCCAGCAGGGCAAGCACATCGCTCTCGGCACCGGCGGCAATCGCAACCACCTCCAACAGCGAGACGGCCACAATAGGTTTTTGCAGAATCTCGGCCAGTCCTTTGATAGCGGCAAGTCCGACGCGGAGTCCGGTAAACGAACCTGGTCCGGAAATGACCACGAATCCATCAAGATCGTGTTTGCTGAGTGCGTGTTTGTCCAGCAGCCCGGCGATCTGGGGCACGAGTTGCGCCGAAAAAGTCCCTCCAGCCAGCTGAACAGACTCGATCACCTGAACGTCGTCGTTTGCAACGCCACCCGATGCGCGGACCAATCCCACGCTGCCATGCTTGCCGGAAGTGTCGGTAACCAGGAGCAACATTCTCTAAAGTAGTTATCCGCGAAGATCGGTCCGAATCTGTGGCAAATTCTCTATCCCTGCACCAATTCCAGCAAGACACCTCCGGTGCTAGACGGATGCACAAACACGTACTGATGCCCCCCGGCGCCCATCTTGATCTCCTCAGACACAAGGCGTACTCCATCTCGCCTCAGGCGATCGACGGCCGCACGAAGGTCAGGCACCCTGAGGCAAACATGGTGCAGCCCCTCCCCGCGCTTGGCTATAAACTTGGCGATGGTCGAATCGTCGGATGTCGCCTCAAGCAGTTCCAGCCGGCTCTCACCCGTTGGCACCATCACCAGCCGCACCCGCTCGTGCTCGACAGTTTCCTCGGGAGACACGTTCAGTCCCAGCTTTTCGTAAAACGCCTTCGCCGTGGCCAGCGATTTCACCGCGATACCGAGGTGGTCAATGCTGAAATTCAAGCCTGTCTCCTGGGTGAATTCGTGCGATTTCAGATTGAAGATTCCAGACTTCAGATTGAAAGCTGGATCTCGCCAGTTCAATCTGCAATCGAAAATCTGCAATCTTAAATCTTAGAATCCCTTCCCGACGATCTCCTCAATCAAAGAATACGGATCGCGCTTGTGCTCCGCCACCTCTGCCGCCAGCTTCTGTATGCGGCCATCCCCAAGCTGTGCCCGTGCTTTCTCGAGCATCGCCTCACGAAGCATCTCGACCAGCCGTTCTTGCCAGTTTTCCATTCTCTTCTTCAGTGCACGATTTTCCTTCTGCAAATAATTCTGGTATTCGGAGATCGCGGCGGCCAGTTCTTCGATTCCTTTCCCTTCGCTCGCCACCGTCTTCACGATGGGAGGCGTCCATCCATCTTGACGCACCGCAAGCGATTGTAGCGCCCGGATCTCGCGCTCGACACGCTCGGCCCCCTCGCGGTCGCTCTTATTGATGACGAAGATGTCGGCGATCTCCATGATCCCGGCCTTGATCGTCTGCACATCGTCTCCCATCCCCGGCACAAGAATCACCACCGTGATATCGGCCAGCCGTACAATATCGACTTCGTCCTGCCCCACGCCCACGGTTTCGATCAGGATGACGTCACGTCCAGACGCATCGAGCACAGTGGAGACATCCGCTGTAGTGCGCGCCAATCCCCCCAGCGAACCGCGAGTCGCCATGCTGCGAATGTAAATGCCCGGATCGCCAAAGTGATCCTGCATGCGGATCCGGTCGCCCAGAATCGCCCCGCCCGTGTAGGGACTCGTAGGATCAACAGCAATGATCCCGACCGTGTAGTTTTCGTCGGCTGCCCCAGTCAAGCCGCGCTCGTTGCAGTTTGAGTCGGGATTCTTTGTCTTTCGGTAGAGACGCGCCAGCTGATCGACCAGCGTGCTCTTCCCCGCCCCGGGTGCACCGGTTAGCCCGATCACGCGCGCGGTGCCCGTGTGCGGGAAAAGTGCTTTCAGAAGCTCGGACCAGCCCGGAGCACGGTTCTCGATGGTTGAGATGGCACGGGCCAGTGCTCGAGCATTGCCCGAACGCATGGCCGCGATCAGCACTGAGTCGCCGCTGTCCACGATGCGTCCAGTGTAAAGCACAGCCACAAGCAATCGCCTGCAGACGATTTACAAAGTTTTACTGCATGCCCTTACAACCAATCCGCTTTCTTTTCTTTCACACAAGATGTTGATCCCTGATCTTGAGGCCCGCGGTCAGCCCTTCCGACAACATGGCCTGGCAGCGGACGTTCGGAATGCGCATAAGACGAATCCACTCAGGCCTGTACACGATAGTTTTCGCCGCTGCCTCCCTCGCTTTCTCCCAGGATCCCCAGCCAACGAGCCATCCTGCCGCCGATGCCACCGATCCTGCCACTAAGATTTCCGTTAAGGTAAATGTGGTCAACGTCCTGGCCACCGTCCGAGACAAGCACGGAAAGATCGTCAACAATCTCACCAAAGACGATTTCACCTTGACCGAGGATGGGCGCCCTCAATCCATTCACTACTTCAGCCGCGAAACCGATCTTCCACTGACCCTTGGCCTGCTCGTCGACACCAGCTTGAGCCAGCGCCGCGTCCTCGATCAGGAGCGCAGCGCCAGCCATGGCTTTCTGGACCAGATGGTCCGTCAAGATCGCGACAAGGCCTTCATCATTCACTTCGATCGCGAAGTGGAATTGTTGCAGGACCTGACGTCTTCGCATCAAAAATTGGAGGAAGCGTTAAATTCTCTTCGCACCCCCGAATACACTCAAACCGGAACCAACGGAGGCGGCGGCAACTGGCCGGGTGGCGGTAACGGTGGCGGGCATCACGGTGGTGGAACCATGCTGTACGACGCTGTCTTTCTCGCCTCCGACGAACTCGTGCGCAAACAGGAAGGACGCAAGGCTCTTGTGCTCCTCACCGACGGCGTGGATACCGGAAGCAAAGAAAGCCTCGACGCAGCCATCGAGTCAGCCCAGCGCGCAAACACGCTGGTGTATTCCATCCTTTTCAAGGATGACGAGGCGTACGGAAGGGGAGGAGGCTTCGGCAGGCCCACTATCGGTTTTCCCGGGGGCGGCGGACACCGCGGCGGCGGCCAGCGCTACCCCACCGAACCACGTCCCGACGGCAAGAAAATCCTCGAGAGGATTTCCAAGGAAACCGGAGGACGCTTCTTTGAAGTCTCCAACAAGAAGCCGATTGATCAGATCTATTCCGAGATTACCGAGGAACTGCGCAATCAGTACAACCTTGGTTACACGCCCGATCGAGTCGCCAGCAATGACGCCAGCTATCACAAAATCCAGGTTGCGGCAAAGCAAAAAGACCTGACCGTCCAGGCTCGAGACGGGTACTACGCGAACAGTGAAGCTAGTCCCTCAGCAGCTGCCGCGCAATCACCAGCCGCTGAATCTCGCTAGTCCCCTCGCCGATCGTGCACAGCTTCACATCACGGTAAAACTTCTCGGCCGGATAGTCCTTAATAAAACCGTATCCGCCATGAATCTGGACGCCTTCGTTGGCACACTTGACCGCGACTTCGCTGGCGTAGAGTTTTGCCATCGACGATTCCTGCGTCGTCTTCATCCCCGCATCTTTCATCGAGGCCGCCCGCATCGTCAGCAGCATCGCGGCGTCGATCTCGGTTGCCATGTCAGCCAATTTCCACTGGATCGCCTGGAACTCGCTGATCGACTTTCCGAACTGGCGCCGCTGCTTGGAATACTTCAGCGCCGCTTCGTAGGCGCCTTCGGCCATTCCAAGCGACAGGGCCGCGATCGAGATGCGTCCACCATCGAGCACGCGCATCGCGTCCGGAAAGCCCTGGCCCTCTCCGCCCAGCAGATTCTCCGCGGGAATAACGCAGTCTTCGAAAATCAGTTCCGCCGTGTCGCTGGCCCGCAATCCAAGCTTGTTCTCTTTCTTGCCGGGACGGAATCCCTTGGTGTCTTTCTCGACGACAAACGCCGAGATGCCGTGCGTATGCGCCGTCCTGTCGGTCACTGCCAACACAACCGCCACATCGGCATAATGCCCGTTCGTACAGAATGTCTTAGTTCCATTCAGTACCCACTGATTGCCTTTGCGCACGGCAGTCATCCGCGCACTGCCGGCGTCGGAACCTGACGAAGGTTCGGTCAAACCCCATGCCCCGATGAATTCCCCGGTGGCCAGTTTGCTAATGTACTTCTTCTTCTGTGTCTCATTGCCGGCCAGAAAAATATGATTCGTGCAGAGGGACGTATGCGCGGCAACAATAATCCCAACAGACCCGTCGACGCGAGAGAGCTCCTCAATCGCCGTCACGTATTCGACATAGCCCATCCCCGCCCCGCCGTACTCTTGCGGGAAAACCGTACCCATCAGGCCCAGCTTGCCGAGTTCCTTGATCGTAGCCAGCGGGAACTCACCCTTCTCATCCCACTCAATCACGTGCGGCTTGATCTCGCGCTCGGCAAACTCGCGCACGCTCTTCTTCAACTGCAACTGCTCTTCGTTCAGTTGGAAATCCACGTTCTCCTCCGAGAACTCCACTAGCAAACCGCCGCCAAACTACCGAATTTTTGATTAGAACACAGGTCTCGTGCACCAAGAAGTTACCTGGGACAAATTGGTGACCAGCGCTGGAGTGCCGCACAAACACTGGGGATTCTGCGGGCTACTTGAGATTTGCCGACCGACCGGATGGTTTGGAGAAAAAAATAAAAGCTGAAGGAAAAGAAAACGTGGGCTCGATCCGCGCTGTCAACTCTGACAGTGTCACATCTACGGCACCCCGTCTAATATATTCGGGCTCTGCTCATCGTTTGGGGGAAAGATTGAGGAATGGATATGCCAAACCTGGGCATGCCGGTTATCAACCGTGCATGCTCCTGCTGTTTGTGGGAGTCCTCGCACAAGTTTCCAAAGGCACAATCGACCGGGCTCAATCTCAAGGGTAATCCTGCCTTACAGGCCGGAACCCCAGTGCCTCCCGGAACTCTGACAATGGTGTTTCCGTTGCTGCCAATCAATCTATCGCCGCGTCCTTCCCCAAGCGGGCGATCATCGATAAGACGTGCTTGGCACCTGGGCCAACCGAGCGCGTAGGTAGATGCCACTGCGACACAAAAGGTCCAATCGGAATGGTCAAGCGGACAAACAGGAGTCAACGCGTTGGGAGGTCAAAGATGCAACTCGCAAAAGCAGTTCGGATACGTGCTTCTCGTTCTTTGGTCGCGTTCCTATTGCTGGTGCCGTTGCTGCAGATACACCCCGCAAAAGCCCAAACGCCTTCCAGTAAAGCCTGGACGGTGCTGCAGGCAGGCTTGGGCGACAAGACTGCCGAAGACCGTGCCATTGCCGTTCGCATGCTCGGGCTGCTGGAAAAGGACCCCCAAGCGCCCGATCTGGCATTGAAAGCACTCCAAGACGAAAAGCCAGAAGTGCGCGCTGCCGCGGCCGACGCTCTTGGTCAGATGAATGCAAAGTCCGCAGCTCCGAAGCTCGCCGAGATCATCCTCAGCGATGAAAAGGAAGTCGCGGTGCTGATGGCGTGTGCTCGATCCATGATTGCGCTCGGCGATCGTCGCGGCTATGGCGTCTACTACGCCATCCTCACAGGAGAAAAGAAGAGTGGTGGTTCGCTTCTCGATAGCCAGAAGAAAATGCTCAACGATCCGAAGAAGATGGCGCAATTTGGTTTTGAACAAGGCATCGGGTTTGTACCGTTTGGCGGGCTCGCCTACGGCAGTTTCAAGATGTTGACCAAGGACGACGTTTCTCCCGTTCGGTCGGCGGCTGCCAAGGTACTCACCAACGATCCGGACCCCAAAAGCGGCGAAGCGCTGGTGGATGCCGCTTCGGACAAGAGCTGGATCGTGCGCATAGCGGCGCTCGACTCCCTCGCGCGGCGTGGCGACCCGAGCGTGATTTCGCAGATCGAATCCGAGCTCAACGATGAGAAGGATGTCGTGCGCTATACCGCTGCTGCCGCAATCATTCGGCTGAGCGAGCAGTGAAGTCTTTCACACACTCTACGGAGGTGTTCGTATGGGCAACACGAAAGCCAAGGAAGGTCTGACGCGGCGGGAATTTGCGACGTTGTTCTCGGCCGGAACATTGGTTGCACCGCTAGTCAATTGGAATTCGGAAGGGTCGGCAATAAGCCCTTTGCCACTTGGGCCGCTGTTGATGAAAACGTCTGGCTCCGCGCAAGGGCTTAACATCCTATTTCTCTTTGGCGACCAAGAGCGATACTTCTCCAAATTGCCGCCAGGACTGTCTCTGCCAGGTCACGAGCGTCTTCAGCGCACTGGCGTGACCTTCGAAAATCACTACACCAGTGCAATCATGTGTACGCCTTCGCGATCCGTGCTTCTTACTGGCCTGCAGACCGCGGACAACCGCATGTTCGACAACACAGACATGCCATGGGTGAAGAACCTGTCCCCCGATGTGCCAACCATCGGCCACATGCTCCGCAAGGCAGGCTATTACAGCGCTTATAAGGGCAAATGGCATTTGAATAAAGAGTTTGATACCCAGGAAGGAACCACCCTGTTCACGAAAGAAATGGACGCTTACGGGTTCTCGGATTTCGCCGGTCCGGGCGATCTCATTGGCCACACCCTTGGCGGATACCAGTTCGATCATCTGATTGCAGGCAGTGCAATCACTTGGTTACGCCGCGTGGGCCAGCCGCTGTCGGACCAGGGCAAGCCGTGGAGCCTGTTCGTCAGCCTCGTGAATCCGCACGACGTGATGTACTTCAACACCGACGCTCCCGGACAGAAGGTGCAGGACACCGGCAAACTCCTGAAACGCGCAGCGCCCGCGCCCGATCACGAGTTCTACAAAGCAACCTGGGATCAGCCGGTCGCCATGACTCTTCGTGAACCCATGGATGCACCCGGCCGTCCCAAAGCGCATGGGGAATTTCTCAAGGTGTGGGATTACGTCCTTGGCCACATTCCCCTCGAGGAAGAACGCTGGCACCGGTTCGACGACTTCTACATCAATTCGCTGCGGACCATGGATGCGCAGATCGCGAACATCCTGCACGAACTCGACGCGCTCGGACTTGCGGACCGGACCATTGTCGTCTTTACCTCCGACCACGGCGAACTGGCGGGTGCTCACGGGCTACACGGCAAAGGGCCGTTCGCATATGAAGAAGGTATTCACATCCCGCTAATGGTTCATCATCCGGATGTCAAGGGCGGGCAAACGTGTCGCGCGCTCACGAGTCACATCGATATGGCCCCGACCCTCCTGGCGATGGCGGGGGCATCCGACGCCCAAAGAGGCGATTTCGCCGGCCGCGATCTCCCGGGCAAGAACCTCATGCCGGTCCTGGGCACCCCTTCCGCAGCAGATGTACACGCGGCGCGTGAGGGAATTCTCTTTACGTACAGCGGCCTCGTCAGCAATGACGCAGCGCTGATTGCGGTGGCGGGTGAGGCAATCGCCTCCGGGAAAAACCCTGCTGAGTCCATGAAGGCGAGCGGCTTCAAGCCCGACCTGAAGAAGCGTGGCAGCGTTCGGACCGTTTTCGACGGACGTTACAAGTTCTCCCGGTACTTTGCTCCGGTCGATCGCAACAAACCCGGCAGTCTGGCAGAGCTTTACAAAGTGAATGACGTAGAACTGTTCGATCTGCAGACAGATAAGTTGGAAACCAATAACCTCGCGGTGGAGCGAGAGAAGAATTCCGCTCTAATCTCCGCGATGAGTAGCAAACTTGAAACGCTGATCCAGGCGGAGATCGGCAAAGACGACGGTCGTGAAATGCCGGACGTCGCGAAGATCACATGGACAATTGACCGTGCTGACTTGTAGGCTTCGACGGCAGCTCGGCGGGCTAACTCATCGGTCTTATGCCTCGTGCCATCAGGAGTGTCGGCCAGCTGCCGGTACAACTTAACCAGCCGCCGATCCAAAGCCGGGCCGCTTTGTCCGGTCATCTCGAAGAAACTCAATCTTAAGATCCGACGTCAGCCCTGGCGGGTGCGATGAATGACTGAAAGACTTCGTTCGAGAGGAGGCGACCGCGAGCAGTCAGGCAAATGCTGTCCCCATCAATGCGCACGAGTCCGTCAGAGATTAAAGCTGCAATCGCGGGACGAAACTCTTCCAACGTGCGGGGCCCGAATGTGTGTTCCACCTCGCGCAGATTTACTCCACGGTTCAAACGCAGTCCCAGAAAGAACGTTTCTTCCAGCGCCGTCTGTTTCAAAACCACTGTTCTCTGCTGTGGACCACCCGCTGTGAATTTTTCCGGAGCATCGACGGTGGCACAGCGCACTGCCTCTATCTCTGCTGAAGCTGACCGCAGCATCGAATGTGCATCCACTCCAAATCCGAAATACGGCTGTCGTGTCCAGTATTTCAGGTTGTGCCGTGATTCAAGTCCGGGCCGGGCAAAGTTTGATATCTCATACTGTGCGACGCCCGCAGCCTCTAACGTCTCGCACGCGGCGGTATAGGAATCGGCCACCGCTTCTTCATCTGGCACAAAATGGGCGTGATAGCGCGTTCCGCCAGCAAGGAGTTCGCGCCCGAGCCGCGAATCTTCATCCACCTCGAGCATGTAAACGCTGACGTGTGGCACGCCAGCAGCGATCGTCTCGTCCACGGAGACTTTCCAACTCTCCGCAGTCTGATGCGGCAGACCAGCAATCAGGTCAATGTTGATATTCGTAATCCCGGCTGCGCGCAGGCGCGCAATGTCGTCGAGCGTCGTGGCGCGTTTGTGGAGCCTTCCGACCGATGCTGCTTCGGCGTCGACGAACGACTGTACACCGAGACTGACGCGGTTCACCCCGCATCGGAGCAGGGTGTCGAGCACCTCTGCAGTCAACGTGCCAGGGGCGCACTCCACCGTAATTTCGCCATCCAGAGTGACCGAAAACGCCGCGCGAACGGCATCAAACATGCGCCGCAGCTGTCGTGATTCAAGAACGGTTGGCGTACCTCCACCCAAATAGATTGAGTCCACGGCATGCTCAACCTGGCCACCCATCTCTGCGGCAGTGTGCTCGGCTCTGGCGATATCTGTGCAGACGCGATCGACGTATTTCTCGAACATCGCCCGCGAAAATACGTCCGACGCGAAGTTGCAGTAGCTGCACTTCGTCCGGCAGAACGGCACCGAGATGTAGATACCTAGCGCCACACTGTGATTATCCCATCCACGAAAACGGCTTGGCGAGACATTCCCGCCTGCCCGAATTCCCAGTGGCGCGGTCCGATTTTTCGTGTTTTAATCCGGCGCATGAAAGCCAAGTGGACATATTCCGTAGCTGTTTTCTCCGTTGTCACCTGCTTCGCACAGACCCTGGTTGAGCGCACCTTCGTGATGCGCGCCGAAACAACCACGGTCGATCCATACACGGGAATGACTCACACGTGCGTATTGGTTTATCCCGACGGGAAATACCGCATGGAGAGGAATTTCAGAGGGATGACTGACGGTGGCAGTAATACCGACACGAAGGTGGTTCTAGACACTCTTCCCGAAGCGGACTTCAAGGCATTAGGGGCGATTCTCGACGACGGCAAAGTTGTGGCGATCAAGACTGGAGAGCTATCGCAGGACAAGATGGGGAAAGAGATGGATACACTCCTTGTGAGCGTCCCCCGTGAACATGAAATGCAGAATATCGCTTTCAACAACGCTGCGGAGCGCAAACCCTTTGAGAAGGATCTCAAACCATTTCTGAACTTCCTGAAGAACCTCCAGAAGCGCAAGGCCCCAGTTGCAAAGACTGAGAAGAGCAACAACTGCGAACCGCCCAAGATAATGTACGGAACCGTGGCTCCGGCATCAAAGGAAGACTCCAAGAAGTGATGGGTCGTTCGTTCTATCGACACGTTTGTGGGCACGGGATTGCCCCAAAACCTTTCCATCTTCAGTCCAGTTCCGGCCATCTATTTGAGGTACCCTGTTGGCAGGGAGCAGTTCGCCAAATTTGCCTGCGTTTGAAGGAAAGCTAGAGACAGCCGCCTTCGCGGTCCCGGCAAGCAGAGCGAGCCGGATTTTGCGCACAGCTCGTAATCGAGACTGAATGGCCCAGGAAGAAGAAGTATTAGGGAAAGCGTATGACAGCCGCCTGATGCGCCGGCTGCTCACCTACCTGCGCCCATATCGCTGGCACGTCGGTGTCGCACTTGTTTCGATCATTTTGAAATCGTTCGCCGACGTTCTCGGACCCTACCTGGTTAAGGTCGCCGTGGATCGCTATCTGGCACCCACCAAGGGTGCAACTTCGGGTCTATGGAGTTGGCTCAGCCCGCGCCCGCTCACCGGAATCGCGCAGATCTCTACCATCTACTTCGGCCTGCTGGTGTTCACCTTCCTGCTCGAATTCCTTCAGACCTATTACATGCAGTGGACTGGTCAGCAGGTCATGTTCGATCTGCGCAGCCAGATCTTCCGCCACCTGCAGCGCATGCACGTCGCCTTCTACGACAAAAATCCTGTTGGGCGCCTGGTCACGCGCGTCACCACCGACGTCGACGCGCTCAACGAGATGTTCACGTCCGGCGTGGTCTCGATTTTCGAAGATGTTTTCGTACTCGTCGGCATTCTGGCGATCATGCTCTGCATGAATTGGAAGCTCGCGCTGATCACCTTCGCCGTGCTTCCCTTCATCGTCGTCGCGACAAAGATCTTCCGCGACAAGGTTCGCGATTCCTATCGCCGCATCCGGACCGCGATTGCCCGAATCAACGCCTATCTGCAGGAGCATGTCAGCGGCATGGTCGTATTGCAACTCTTCAACCGCGAACGTCGCGCCTACAAGCGTTTCTCGGAAATTAACCGCAGCCACATGGATGCGTTCAAAGACGCGATTCTGGCGTACTCGGTGTACTACCCCGCGGTTGATTTCTTCTCGGCCGTTGCCATTGCCTGCGTAATCTGGTGGGGCGGCAAGGAAGTCATTGCCAATGTTGTCGCCCGCAGCGTCAGCCTGGATTTCAATCCCCATACCCTGGTCTCATTCCACACCGTCGAGACCGCCGCCTCGCTAGGGGTTCTGATCGCCTTCACGCAATACGCCATGCGCTTCTTCCGCCCTATCATGGACTTCAGTGAAAAATACAACATCCTGCAGTCCGCGATGGCCGCCAGCGAACGCATCTTCAAACTCCTCGACACCCCGGTAGAAGTAGTCTCGCCAACAGTAACGAAGTTACCCACAGGCCCAGGCCGAATTGAATTCGACCACGTCTGGTTTGCCTATAGAGAAATTCCTGAGGAAGGCAACGACCATGTCGAGACAGCTGCCTCCGCCGACCTGCCGAAGCGAACCGAGGCGACCTCAGGCAACGGTTCTTCCCATCCTTCGAAAGCCGGTGGGTCAACCATAGTCTCTCAACCTGACTGGGTACTCCGAGATGTAACCTTCACCATCGAACCCGGCGAGACCGTAGCCGTAGTCGGCCACACAGGCGCCGGCAAAACCACCTTGATCTCGCTTCTGCTGCGTTTCTACGACGTCCAGAAAGGCGCCGTCCGCATCGATGGCATCGACGTCAAAGACGTGGACCTAGCCGACCTGCGCGGTCGTATCGGCGTAGTCCTGCAAGACCCCTTCCTCTTCACCGGCACCATCGGAGGCAACATCCGCCTGGGTACCGACCGCATTCAGGATGCCCATGTCCAGCAGGCCGCCGAAGACGTGAACCTCGCCGAATTCATCCGCTCTCTTCCCAAGGGATTCGAAGAAGAAGTCCGCGAGCGCGGATCGACGCTCTCCACCGGCCAGAAGCAGCTCATCTCTTTCGCCCGCGCCCTGGCGCACAATCCGAAGATTCTGATCCTCGATGAGGCCACCTCCAGCGTCGACACCGAGACCGAATTCCGCGTGCGCGACGCCCTCGCCCGCATGGTCGAAGGACGCACTTCGCTCATCATCGCCCACCGCCTCTCGACCATTCAGCGTGCCGACAAGATTCTCGTCATGCACAAAGGCCTGCTCCGCGAAATGGGCACCCACCAGGAACTTCTCGCCCACCGGGGCATTTACTACAAGCTGTATCAACTGCAGTACAAGGATCAGGAAATCGAAAACGTGGCTCGAGCACCCTCGAATGCAGGGGAGTTCACGGTCAGCGCGGACGATTAGCATTTCCTGCGACCGGCACTTTCACTGACACCCGCCCGTTATTAGGAGTAGCATTATCCGTCCCAAGGAGGATGCTCTTCCTCGTATGAAAAAAAACGATATTCTTCTCCGCCTTTTTCTATGCTTCATCCTGCTCTATTCGATCTCATTAATCGCGCAAGACAAAATGAAAGCCGCAACACCCAAACCCGCTCCACCCGACAACACGCCGAAGTACAAGAACCCCAGCCTCCCCCTCGATGATCGGGTCGCCGACCTGCTCTCGCGCATGACACTGGAAGAAAAAATCGCCCAGATCGCGCCCCCGGCGGACCGCGCTACCCACGTCGTCGATCCAACCGGAACATTCACCGATGAATCCGCCAGCGCAATGATGAGCCGCTGGTACGACCCCGACCTCATATTCCCCGCCCGCAAAGCCGCCATCCTGCGCAACGGCGTGCAGCGCTATCTGAAAGAGAAGACGCGCCTAGGCATTCCCGAACTCTTCATGGGCGAAGCTCTCCACGGATTCATGGAGTATGGCAGCACGAGCTTCCCGCAGGCCCTCAGCCTCGCCAGCACATGGGATCCCGACCTCTTGCAACAGGTCTTCACCGCTGCCGGAGATGAAGCCGCCTCGGCCGGCGTCGGCCAAGCTTTCACTCCCGTGCTCGACATCGCCCGCGACCCGCGCTGGGGCCGCACCGAAGAAACCTACGGCGAAGATCCATTCCTGGCCGCCCGCATGGGAGTGGCTGCCATCACTGGACTGCAAGGCGATTCGTTCCTGATCAACCGCCATCACGTTGCCGCCACGGCCAAGCACTTCGCGGTTCATGGGCAGCCCGAAGGCGGCACCAACACCGCTCCCGGCAACTATTCCGAACGCATCATTCGCGAGAACTTCCTAGTGCCGTTTCAAGCCGCGGTTCAGGAAGCCCACGCCGCAAGCGTGATGGCCTCCTACAACGAAATCGACGGCGTCCCATCCCACATCAACCACTGGCTGCTCGATAAAGTCCTCCGCCAGGAGTGGGGATTCCGCGGCTACATCACTTCCGACGGCAACGGCCTTCAGATGCTCACCGAAACCCACCACATCGCCGCTAACAATGCCGATGCCGCGCGCATGGCCCTGGCAGCGGGCGTCGACTACGACCTCTCCGACGGCTCCGTGTATCGCACGCTGCTCTGGCAGGTAAAGCTGGGAACGGTCCCGGAAGCGATGGTGGATCGCGCCGTCGCGCGCGTGCTCGCAACCAAGTTCCGTCTCGGCCTCTTCGATAATCCGTACGTCGAACCCGACTACGCCGAAAGAACCACCAATAGCGCCGAACACCGTGCCCTGGCGCTGAAGACAGCAGAAAAAGCAGTCGTCCTGCTCAAGAATGACAAGAACCTCCTCCCGCTCGATCTCACGAAGCTCAAGACGATAGCGGTAATCGGTCCCAATGCCGCTGGCGTTCACCTCGGTGGATACAGCCGCGACCCACTGCATGGCGTCAGCCTTCTGCAAGGCATCAAGGATCGCGTTGGCAATAGAGCCAGCATCGTTTATGCCGAAGGCTGCAAGATCACCGACCAAAACGATTGGCACGGATGGTTTGCCAACGACGTGAAACTCATCGATCCGGCCACGCAAGTCGACAACGTGAAGGCGGCTGCCGAAGCAGCAAAGAAGTCGGACGTTGCGATTCTGGTAGTCGGTGAAAACGAATCGACCAATCGCGAAGCCTGGTCCGAAAATCACCTTGGCGACCGCGACTCCCTCGAACTGCTCGGAGCGCAGAACGACTTGGTGAAAGCCGTCGTCGAGACCGGCACGCCCACAGTTGTCCTTCTCATCAATGGTCGTCCGCTCTCGGTCAATTACATCGCCGAGAAAGTCCCAGCCATTCTGGAAGGTTGGTATCTCGGTCAGGAGGGCGGTACCGCTGCTGCAAACGTGATCTTTGGCGATGTCAATCCCGGCGGAAAATTGCCGATCACCTTCCCGCGGTCCGTCGGCAATCTCCCCGACTTCTACAATCACAAGCCCTCGGCAAATCGAACCTACGCTTTCAGCACGCGCAAGCCTCTGTTCCCGTTTGGCTACGGCCTGAGCTACACAACGTTCAGTTTCGATAACCTGCGCGTTGAACCCACACAAATCATCTCCGGTGCAACTGCCAAAGTCAGTGTGGATTTGACCAACTCAGGATCGCGAGAAGGGGATGAAGTCCCACAGCTCTACATTCACCAGCGCGTCGCTTCGATCACGCGTCCTGTCATGGAACTGAAGGCTTTTCGGCGAATCACGTTGAAGCCGGGCGAGAAGAAAACTGTCGTGTTCAACGTTACGCCCGAGATGCTCAGCATGCTCGACATCGATATGCACCGTGTCGTTGAGCCCGGAGTCTTTGACCTGATGGTTGGGCCCAGTTCGGACCAGACCCGCAGCGTTGCCCTTACAGTGCTCGGGCCGCATGGCGAGACCGGCAAGCCGCTACCACCGCCACCTCCAGCAGGTTCAGAGTCGGGTGTGGTCAGCACCTTCGACGAAGGCAAGGTCTCCTCTAATTACGGCTCCTGGATAGTGAACACCGATGAGATGACTGGCGGGAAGTCCAAAGCATCCCTCGCCATCGCGGAACCCGGCGCAGACGGTTCGAAAGGCGCCCTGAAGGTCTCCGGCGAAATCATCCCCGGCGGCGGACAGTTCTCCTGGGCGGGAGCGATGTTCACACCCGCCAGCGCTCCTATGGAACCGGCCAATCTTTCGAATAAGAAGGAAATCAGCTTCTGGGCCAAAGGAGATGGCGATTCCTACATTCTTGTCGTCCTGACGGCGGCGCGTTCAGGCCAGAACGGCATGCCGGCCATGACCTCGTTTGTGGCCACCAGGGAATGGAAACAATACACGTTCCCCTTCACCACTTTTCAAACGGATGGCAGCGACATCATGGAGTTTCTCTTCGCTGCGTCCCAGCCGCCTGGGAAATTCGAATTCCAAATCGACCAGGTAGAGATCAAGTAAGTCAGCGATCTCCGCGGCCTTTCTCTGCGTTCTCTGCGGTAAAGCGAAAGTTGAACCTCAGAGAACGCCAGGGATTCGCGAAGATCGCCGAGAAAGCTTCGGCTGGTCCACTCGGCACAAAACGGAAGCCGCACTCCCTTACAATTGCACCGTGCTTATTCTGATATCTGCCGGGGAAGCGTCCGGAGAAATGTACGGCGCGCAGCTGATTGATGCGCTGCGCCGCGTGTATTCACGTGTGGGGACAGCCTCCACAACAAACCCGTTGGAATTCTTTGGGGTCGGCGGAGACCGCATGCGCGCCGCCGGTTGCGACACCGTTATCGACACCAAGGACCTAGCAGTCGTCGGTATCACCGAGATCCTCAGCCATCTTCCCAAAATCCTGCGCCTTTACAAGAACCTCATCCGCGAAGCCGATCGCCGCAGGCCCGATCTCGCCATCGTAATCGACTCGCCCGCCTTCAACTGGCGCGTGGCGCGGCAAATGAAGCGGCGCGGCATACCGACTATCTACTATGTCGCCCCACAATTCTGGGCCTGGCGCCAGGGACGCGTCCGCCTGCTACGGGACTACATCGATAAAGCGCTGGTTATTTTCCCTTTCGAAGAGAAGTTCTATCGTGACCGGGGTGTTGATGCCACCTTCGTCGGACATCCCCTCGCAGAGCTTCCGTACCCGACCATCGCACGCGGCGACTACGCCAACCAGTTCAACCTAGACGCTGCCAAGAACTGGATCGCGCTCATGCCCGGCAGCCGCGTGAAAGAAGTCCGCATGAACCTTCCCATGATCCTGGAATCGACAGCTCTGCTGGGCAGTCAATATGAGTTCCTACTCCCGGTGGCCCCAACGCTGGATCGTGACTTTTTGCATAGCTTGATCGGAGAACAGAGAATCAACCTGGTTCCCGAAGCCCTGCCAGCACTGTTTCATTCTCGCGCGGGCATAGTCGCCAGCGGCACCGCCACCGTCGAGGCGGCCATGATGAACACTCCGTTTGTCATGGTCTACCGCGTTTCTCCCCTCACATACATTCTCGGAAAACCCAGAGTGAAAGTCCCGCGATTTGCCATGGTCAACCTGATCGTGGGAGAGGAAGTCGTGCCAGAACTTGTGCAGCATGACTTTACGGCCCCCAATGTCGTGTCCCGACTGCAGGACATATTGCCTGACGGTCCTGCCCGCGACCGCATGCTCCAGGGACTAGCCGAGGTGAAAGCGAAACTGCGAGGACCGGAGAATGGCCATTCCGCTGTTCATCCAGCAGATCGAGCCGCCCAAATCATTTTGACTCTTCCCACCCAGGACGCATCTATACCTGTACAGCGGTAATCTCCAAACGATCCCGTCCGTCGTTGATAGTAGAAATGTGGAGGGTCCAAGGACTTCGGAGTTGCCTGCGTCACCTAAGCAAGGCTATTTTTTCAAAGGAGCTTGAATCTGTGCCCGGGAAGCGAGCCATCGAATGGGAGCAGTTGTGCGGCGACATCGAAGCCTCGGGTCATCCCCCACTTTGGAGGATTCGCCCCGCCACCCTGCGGCTTGCCTTGGCTGTCACAACTTTTGCACTCGTTTCCCTTCCCTTGCGGGCCCAATCGCCGTCCACTCCTTCAGTCGCTGCGACCGATGGCGCCTCTGCTCCTGACAGTGAACATTCGTCCAGGACGGCCACCATCACCGGCACAGTAATCGATAAAGATGGCGCCGCGATTCCGAATGTGAAAATCGTTCTCACCGAAGGATCGTTTAATACCGAAACTCAGTCAGGCGGCGACGGTAGCTATGCGTTCAAAGATGTCCCGGTGGGTTCTTATGACCTCTCATATTCAGCGCCTGGCTTTGCGACCAAACATCAAAGCGGCACCTTGCAACGGGGCATAGACGACGCCATCCCCCCGGTTCAACTTGTAGTGGCTACAACCATCGAAGTGAACGTGACACAGACCCGCGAGGAAATCGCCGAACAACAGATACATGTCCAGGAACAGCAGCGCATCTTGGGAGTGGTTCCGAATTACTACGTCGTTTATGTTCCCGACGCCGTGCCACTCAATACGCGGCAGAAATTTCAGTTGGGCTGGAAGTTCGCATTCAACCCCTTTTCCTTGGCAATCGCCGGCTTCACCGCCGGTATCGAACAGGCCGCCGACTCCTATAGTGGGTATGGACAGGGAGCACAAGGTTACGCCAAGCGTTTGGGCGCCACGTACGCCGATTTTGTTTCTGGGACTTTTTTCGGCGGGGCGATATTCCCAACGCTTCTGAAACAAGATCCGCGCTACTTTTACAAGGGAACCGGGAGCAAGAAATCCAGATTCTTCTATGCGGTCGCCAATGCCGTTATTTGCAAGGGAGATAACGGACATTGGCAGCCCAACTACTCGAACGTTCTCGGCAGCCTCGCCGCCGGAGGCCTCTCGAACCTCTACTATCCTGCATCGGACCGTAATGGCGTCGCCCTGACCTTCGAGAACACCTTGATTGGGATCGGAGGGAGCGCTGCTGCCGCGGTTTTTCAGGAATTTTTCTCAAAGAAGCTGACGCCACACGTGCACGATCAGTCCGCTCAATAAGCGCAGCCTGGGTTTTGGCGGGACAGCGGGAAACCACTCGTTTCTCCCACTGCAGTGATAGCCTTGTGCTCGCAGCATCTTTTGCGTCAGAATCTTCATCATAGGAAATGGGTTATCATTTCCCGGAGATCCTCCTGAATGCTGATCGACCTGCGACGCGGCCTGTGCGTCCTTACTAGTTCCCTGACTTTATGCCTTTTGGTCGTGGCCGCGGCACCTGCGTGGGCCGCGGAGAAGGCCCGGCTTCGTGTCGACGATTACCAGATCGATGCCACCCTCGAACCCCATCTGCACCAGATCACCGCGCGCGCCAAGGTCAGATTTACTGCCCTTCAGGACTTGAGCGTAGCTGTATTTGAACTTCACAATGATCTGCGGGTAACAAAAGTCGTTGACGACAAGAACCAGTTGCTCTCGGCTGAACGCGTCACTCAGGATTCGACCGTACGCGTGCCCCTCCCCAGTGGCCTGATGAAGGACGCTTCCACCACGTTAACCTTCGACTACGAGGGCCGACTCGAAAACGCCGACAACAGCCCGGTACCCGGGTTGGATCTGGCTTACATCGGCGACGATACGACCTATCTCCTTTATGCCGGACGCTGGTTCCCTGTCAGTGGCTATGGCCTGAATCGCTTCACTTCGACGATCAGCATCACTCTTCCCGCGCATATGCTGGTAGTCGGCAGCGGAAAAGCTGCGGTCTCCAGCGTTGCTCCGGCAAAAAAAGCCGCCGCCACGGTTCTGCCAACGAAGACCTTCACTTTCACTTACGATAAGCCAAGTTTTCCGGGCACCATCGTCGCCGGAATCTTCCAGGAGCACAGGAGCGACGAAGCCGGCATGGACCTGCACGTTTTTTTCAAGCCAACGCATCAGAGCGTTGCTCCGGCATATACCACCACCGCCGTCCAGGAATTCACCTATTTCACGACGCTGTACGGCCCACTGCCTTCCACGAGACTGAATGTCGTCGAGTTGCCGGGAGACACTCTTCCCTACACGTGGGCTCCGGAAGTTGTCGGCCTTGCCGGCCCATCCATTACCGAGAAAACCAACTACCGCCTTCTGGCCGACGGCATCGCACATCAGTGGTGGGGTGCGTTAGTGAGTCCCGCGACCAAGGATGACTGGTGGATCAGCGACGGATTCGCTCGCTATTCTGAAGCCTTGTATGTCGAAAATGCGGCTGGCGCCGCAGGGCTCGAAGAAGCCGTCAAAGACATGTCGGTGGGAGCGCTCGCCTACGACACCGTGCCGCTATCCAGCGCCAGCAAGCTCGACGCCTTCTCCACAGAATTTCAGTCGCTCACAACCGACAAGGGAGCGATGATCCTGCACATGCTCCGCTGGGTGCTCGGAGAGGACAAGTTCAACAAAACGATGCGCGAATTCGCCAGCGAATACGCGGGAAAATCCGCGAGCACCGACGATTTTCGAACCATCGCCGAGAAGAACTATGGCGACCAACTTACCTGGTTTTTCTCGCAATGGCTCGACTCGACGGGCGCGCCCGAGTTCAAAGTGAAGTACACCACCTACCGTCTGGGAGGTGCCCCTGCGCAAGCTGCTGTGAAGGACGATAAGGCCAAGGAAGAAAAGAGTCCCGGATTTCGCGTCACTGGCGAGATTGCGCAGGACCTTGACCTGTTCCGCATGCCGGTCGACCTGCGAATTGACACCGACGGCCGAACCGAGAACAAGCGCATCGAGGTCGTGGGAACGAATTCACCCTTCACCATCGAAACATTCGGCCGGCCGCGCCGCATCTCGGTTGATCCCGATCACCACGTGCTCACAAATTCAAGTGATGTGAAACTGCGGTCTTCCATCCTTCGCGGCCAGGCAATGCAGCAGCAGGGGGATTTGTCCGGCGCCCTTACCGAGTTCAACAAGGCGCTTGATCTCAACAAGAACAGTTCGCTCGCGCACTACCGCATCGCCGAGATCTTTTTCTATCAGCGCAACTACCAATCCTCTGCGAATGCTTATCGCGCTGCGCTCGACGGCGATGGCGATCCGCGCTGGACGGAAGTCTGGAGCCGCATCCAACTCGGAAAGATTTTCGACATCACCGGCCAGCGCGAACGCGCGGTCGGTCAATACCGCCAGGCGCTGCAAACCAACGACGATACGTTCGGCGCTCTCGAAGAAGCCCGGAAGTATTTGCAGAAAGCGTACGAACGTCCGAAAGAAAAACAACAGTAACCGGCTCTTGTGCATTGTGAGGGCGGCTCAGCCGTCGCCGAAGCTAACCTTTTTTCCTGCCTCGGGTCTAACCAAGCGCATGCAGTAGGGAACTTTCACGTGCCCGGCTGCGTACTTCTGATCAGATGGTTGGGCGGGATTGAGACCCCTCGCCTGAACGTTACCCGGGGCCCCCACGCTCCTCCCCGGAGGCGTGGGGGCAATATCTGTTTCCAACCGCTACAATCTCGGCAATGTCAAACTCACAGATCCGGCTTGATCGCGTGCTCGCGCAGCTTCGGCTTTACGAGCATCCGCTGCTGAGGTTCTCGGCGCGCGCCAAGGGCGAGGGCGTGGAAGTCATCATCCAGTTCAAGGATGAGAGCGTCCCCGTTCACACCTACTACTTCGATCTGCATCCGCGCGATCTTGATGATCCCCAGTTTGAGTGGAGCTTTCAGCGTCAGCTCTACGATGCGCTGCATGACTATTTTGTGGAGATGTTCATTCGCACTCCGCAAGACCGCAAGGAGCGGCAGACAAAAGGACTGTGATCGAACTGCGGCGCAAGATCGAGGCGGAGATCGCCGAGCGTGGACCAATTCCCTTCTCCCGCTACATGGAGCTCTGCCTTTACGATCTGGACTTCGGCTATTACTCACGCAATGCATCACAGTTTGGGAAGGCTGGCGACTTTTACACGTCCAGCGATGTGCATGCAGTCTTCGGGCGTTTGTTGACGCGGCAGTTCGACGAGATGTGGCGAGTGCTGGGGTCGCCGGAACAGATCACGATTCGAGAACTTGGTCCGGGACGAGGGTTGTTTGCGCGCGACGTTCTGGACTGGTCGGAGAAGAAGTTCCCGGCGTTCTTCTGGGCGCTGCGATACGAACTGGTCGAACAATCGCATGCGCTGCACGCGCGGCTTGAGGAGACACTGAGGAAGCATCTTGAGTCCGGGAAGGCCGCGCTCGCGACCTCAGGGACCAAAGTCTATTCTTCTGGGGAACTGAGCGGTGCGACTGAAGTCGCGCGCTTTCAAAGCAGCCTATCGCAATGGAATCCGACTCAAAGCAGCCCGACCCAGCGCACTCCAATTCAGGGCGGTCCAGACCAAAGCGATGTGCTGCAGAGCCATTCAACAATCGTGTTTGGCAATGAGTTTTTCGACGCGATGCCTGTGGAGATCATCAGTCGGGAAGGGTCGCTGCGGATCGATGTGCGCAATGGGCGTTTCGTCGAGACATGGGTTTCGTCTTCGGCAGAGGAACTGGAGTTCCTCGACCGCTACTCGATTCATCCGGACGCTGGCGAGCGGGTCGAGATATCGTTCGCGTCGATTGCGCACATGGCTGAGGAAGCAGCGATCGAGCGCGGTTTTCTGGTTGTGATCGATTACGGTTACGCGCGCGACGAGCAACTCGCGGGCAGGCATCGCGGAACATTGAAAGCGATCCGTCAGCATTCGATGAGCGCGAATCCATATGAAGCTCCAGGAGAACAGGACATTACGGCAGATGTGAACTTCACTGCACTGGCGGCGATCGCCGAAAAGCACGGCTTTCAGGTGCAGAAGTTGATCACGCAATCCCAGTGTCTACTGGGGATTGGTGAAGCGAATCAGTTTGGCGATGCCTTCGAGGATTGCCGCTTGCCGCAGGAGCGGGCGAAGGTTGCGCTGCAACTGAAGCACCTGGTTACGCCTGCGGGGATGGGAGAGAGCTTTCACGTACTGGTGGCAAGCAAAGGTGTGGACATTGCGAAGGCTTCAGGGCTTGCGGGCTTGAGCTTCGGGCGAGGTTAGCTCAAGGAACGATCGGGGATATTTATCTTTTTGTTACTCCCCCTCCCCCCCTCCCCCGGTCTATTGGATTCAGTGATTTAGCGGAAATTTCCGAAGTAATCTATGGGACTCAATGACTTAGGGGCAAAATCTTGAGCCGCAACGACTTAGTCTGCGATTCCGCGGCGGTTGCCAAATGTAGGGACGTTTTGACTCCGCCGGAGTTTGGCCTAGGTGCACTCCGGTTCCGCCCAGCATGACACCATTGGGCCTCAAGATCGGCGGCGACTTACAAACGCTGCCCACTAACAGTTCTGTTTTTCAAAGATCGCGCGCGCACACTTCAGGATTTCAGAAGAGTCCCGCGAGAGTCAATCAAAGTTGAAGAAAAATCGAGAGCGTTTCCCATTTTGGGAACGGTTGATTTGGATCACAGATGTGTAGCGGGAATGTGAACTAGAGTCAGGACCATGAACCGCAGAGATTTATTTCGCAATACGGCACTTCTCGGAGTGGGATTCTGTTTTCCGAATTACCCGGCTCTCGCGGGGGAAACATCCCGAGAAAGCGAGCGCAGAATCCATCGGGCAGCAGCCGCAGGACTTGCGATGCAGCGGCGCGACTGGGAGCAGGGTGTGCTGGCACAGGCATTTCTCGAGGCTGGCGATGATGAGAATGTCGTTCTGCTGACGAAGGCTGCCATTGTGCAACGCGTTTCTGATGGACGGCTGGGGGTGGTCGATGCAGGAAGTCCCACCGACCCCGCCATGGGGGGCGAGGCATACTGGCGCGCGGCCCAGATTACCGGCGATGCCGAGGTCAAAGATGCCGTGCTCGGCATGCTGGAGTGGATCCTGCATAAGGCGCCGCGTGCGCCGGATGGCACGCTGTATCACATCTTCGAAGGTCCGCAGGTGTGGTCGGATGGATATTTCAGCGCCCCCTGTTTTCTGGCGGCGATGGGACATTACGACGAAGCCATACTGCAGATCGATGGGTATCGCAAGCGGCTGTGGGATCCCGGGAAGAAACTGCTGGCGCATATCTGGGACGACGGCCAGAAAGCAGAGAACCGAAAAGACTTCTGGGGTGGCGGAAACGGGTGGGCGGCGGCTGGACTTGCCCGGGTGATTCGAGTTCTGCCAAACAATCGCCGAGAGGATCGGCAACGTCTGGTTGCGTTTGCCACCGATTTAATTGACGGCTGTATCGCGCATCAGCGGCCCGACGGGCTATTTCACGATGTCGTGGACCGTCCCGAAACGTTCCTAGAGACCAACCTTGCGCAGATGCTTGCATTTGCCATCTACAGCGGGGTGCTCGATGGATGGCTGCCACAGCGATATCGGGTTGCAGCGGATCGAATGCGCACCGCTGCGCGCTCGCAAATGGATGGGTTCGGGTACGTGCAGCACGTTTGTGGGGCGCCGAATTTCGATCGGTCGGGGACCTCGACCGAGGCACAGGGATTCGCGATCATGATGGAGGCTGCCGGACGGAAACTCGGAAGTCCCTACTAGACTTGCTCGCACCAGCCAGGCGACCCTGGACGTTATCGTCCACTCTCGGCAAGCAATGGGAACTCTTGGAGTGCACCTATCGATACGCGTGAATTTGTAAGACCAGCGCTAACGATCGGGGCGAGACGTGGTAAGCGCGCACTAATTTCTCATGTCTTTGTCGGTGTAAATTCCTCACGAGATCCCATTGGCATTGAGATGGTCGGAGTACTGCCGATCGGCCTGTTTGATGTGGCTAGCCAGCCAGTCTTTGAGAAACTCGAGCACCGTGATGGATTGCGTCAGATCGCCAGCTTTGAGATCCGACTGAAATTCTTGCACCTTATTAACGAAAGTCTGGTGTTGTTCCTGATGGGGAATGAGCTTCGGGTAATTAGTCTGGCGAAGCAGCATTTCTTCACGCGAGAAGTGGTACTTGGCATAGTCCGCCAGATCTTTTACGGTCTGCGCCACCACTTGTGATCCCTTGCCCATTTTCATGGCGTCATGCAGGGCATTAAGCAACGAAAACAGCTTCTTGTGGTCGTCGTCGCACTTCGAAACTTTCACGCTGTAAGATTGATCCCAGGTTACCAACGCCATCGTTTTCCTCCAAAATCAGGCTGAGACGATTCCGTTCGACTCGGATATGTGATCGGCACTTCGGCATCTGACTTTAGCGATCTGGGCAAACAAGCGGTTGAAGAATCCTCTCGCTGAGCCGATGGATTTGTCGTAAACCCCGCTCACGTGCGGGTTCGAGGGCCGCGCATCTGTGCCCTTCCACATGACCGACAGATCCATCATCGCCAGTCTGCTGATCGTGTTTCTATTGCTCACGCTGTTCATCACATGCGTCGGCGCATTGAGCATGCGTGCCATGTACGAACTGAATGTAGCTGCCAAAAATATCGCGGCCGAGCAGTGGACAGATGTAAAGCTCAGCAGGGAGGCATTGGACTATTCCTCCCGGAACACCCAGATCAACCTTCGGCTCTTTCTGGGCAAGGATCGGTCGCAATGTGAGGCACTTCTCGCCGAACGCGACGAAAACAGCAGGAAAATCTCCGGTCTTCTCGTCCAACTCGAGACGCGCGTGAACTCCCCTGCGGAGCGCGACCGCCTCGACGCACTCTTCGAGGCCAGCAGGTCATACACTGCCAGTTACCAGAATGCCACCCGACTCCTGCTCGAAGGAAAGCTGTCTACTGCGCAGGAATACCTGATTAACGATACAGCTCCGCGGTTCGCGACCTACCATGCTTCCTTCCGGTCTTATGCCGATTTCCAAACTGACGAAATGAACGGGCAACTGGATAGCAGCACAGCAGGATATCGTTCCGCCTGCAAACGGGTCGTCGTCATGACGACTCTCTCCATCCTGCTGGCGCTCGGCCTCGCTGCTGTCGTGATTCGCAAGATCGCTCACGAAATGGAGCACAGGCAAGCGGCAGAAAATGAACTACGCGAACTCAACGCGAGACTGGAAATCAGGATCACGGAGCGAACGGCCAGCCTGGAAGAGTCCAACTGGCACCTGGCGCGCGAGATGGCGGAACGCAAGCAGACGGAAAGGGATCTTCGTTTTACAAGGTTTTCTGTGGAGAGTGCTTCCGATAGCGTGTTTTGGGTTGACCCGCAAGCCCATATTCTCTACGCCAACGAGGCGGCATGCCGCGCGCTGGGACGTTCCCGTCAAGAGCTTGGTTGTCTCTCCATCCCGGATATCGACCCATCTTTTTCGAAAGAAAAATGGCAAAGCCTCTGGGAAGAGCTCAAAGTATGCCACTCGATGAATTTCGAGGCGCAGCAGAGACACAAGGAGGGACGTATCTTCCCGATCGAAGTGACGGCAAATCGTTTGGAATTCGATGGGCAGGAATACCTTTTCGCCTTCACGCGGGATATCAGTCAGCGCCGAATGATTCAGGGGCAGTTGCAACAAGCTCAGAAGATGGAGAGCATCGGTCAGTTGGCCGCGGGCATTGCGCACGAAATCAATACACCTACGCAATTCGTCCGTGACAATCTCACATTCCTTCGCGATTCCTGGAAGTGCATAAGGGAAATGCTTGATCTCTATCGCAGTTTCATTCGCGATCACGCCACGCCCGCGCCAGGGAGCAGGAACGAGGCCATCCAGCAAGCTGAGCACAAGTGCGATTTCGAATTCATCCTGACAGAAGCGCCGCGCGCCATTGAACAGGGTCTAGATGGTGTCCGTCGTGTTGCCGAGATTGTGCGCGCAATGAAAGCGTTCTCTCATCCCGACTCGGCGGAAAAGACCAGTTGCAACTTGAATCAGACGATCCAGTCCACCATTACGGTTGCGCGGAATGAGTGGAAATATGTAGCTGACGTCGTAACCGACTTCGACGACTCTCTTCCTCCAGTAGTCTGCTATCCCGGCGATATCAATCAGGTGGTCTTGAACCTCCTGGTGAACGCTGCACATGCCATCCAAGACAGACTGAAGGACTCAAAGGGTCTGATCCAGGTTCGCACTCGAAAAGAAGGTGACCTAGCTGTGATTTCCATCACGGACAACGGCACAGGTGTCGCCGAAGAAATCCGCAGCCGCATATTTGACCCTTTCTTCACAACAAAAGAAGTTGGCAAAGGCACCGGGCAAGGCCTCTCGATGGCCTACGCGATTGTCGTCAAGAGGCACGGCGGCAAACTCCACTTCAAGTCCGAAGTTGGTAGGGGCACCACTTTCTTCATTGAAATACCAATTGATGCCTGCGATCGATCTACGAATGGAGCTGCCCAGCCTTCGCCCGGCTCCCCATGATCAAACTGGCGTAAGGTCTCGATCGCTCAACAATGTCGGGCAGCGTCACGCATCACAACTTGCAGGCCCAGCGCTCTGGGTGAAGCAAAACCCGGGGATGGCTCATCAGCCGCCGTATTGCCGGACGCCTTCCACTTCCTGTTCCGCCCAGACAGCAATGCCTTGATCTCCGGCATGGGTGGTCGATTTGGTCGAACCAAGACTTGGCGGTTTTCACCGAACATGAGGACTCTTGGCCGAAGATCCTTGCCCATGTTTCGATCGGTGCTTGTATGATGCATGGTTGCCACTTCCGCCGAATCAGGGGTAACAGATGGCCGTCACAACTTTTCAACTTGAAGTCATAGCCCCGTCTCCAAAAGTCCGACTCAAGGTTACAAGGTTATTCTCGCCATACTCTTTGCTTATTTGCTTGTGGGATACGTGCAGACTCCTAACTCAACAGACTCTTCAACGGTCGCGATTACTCCCGGCCACGTTAACGCTGATCGTGGTTGCGATCCAAGCACCGTTCGCGGTTTCACAGAGAGTCGCACTATCGGTTGACGTTTCGAAGACAGGGCCGAAGATCGACCGCAACATCTTCGGGCAATTCGCCGAGCATCTTGGGCATGGCATTTATGAAGGCATCTGGGTTGGGCCCGATTCTAAAATCCCGAATACGCGCGGCATCCGCAATGACGTCGTGGCGGCCTTGAAAGCCCTAAGAGTGCCGAACGTTCGCTGGCCGGGCGGCTGCTTTGCCGATGAGTACCACTGGCGCAACGGCATTGGTCCGCAGCGCGTCGTAACGCTCAATCCGAATTGGGGCGGAGTGATCGAGCCGAACACGTTCGGGAGTGCCGAGTTCATGGACTTCCTCGAGCAGATTGGCGCCGACGCGTACGTGTCGGTCAATGTGGGCTCTGGTACTCCGCGGGAAGCCGCCGAATGGCTCGAGTATATGACCGCACCACAGGCGACTACGCTTGCCAAGGAGCGCGCGGCCAACGGCCATCCGGGTCCCTATAAGGTCGAGTATCTCGGGATCGGGAACGAAAGCTGGGATTGCGGCGGCAACATGACCCCCGACTACTACGTGAGCCAGATGAAGATCTACAGCCGCTTCGTGCGCAACTACAATCCAGCGCAACAAGATAAGCAGCAGATGCTAAGGATCGCCGTCGGCCCCGGTGGCGGGGAGCCTCGCTGGACCGAATGGACGGAAACTGTCATGAAGGCGTATCAGCATCACACGTGGAGTTGGGATATCAATGGGCTCTCAATGCACAACTACACGGTCGTGAAATGGCCACCCGCGTTTGCTTCCACCGGGTTCGGAGAGACAGAGTACGCCCAGATTCTTAAGGCCACGCTGGAGATGGATGACTTGATCCAGAAGCATTCAGCCATCATGGACAAGTATGATCCGGACAAGAAGGTCGCCCTCGTCGTCGATGAGTGGGGCGGTTGGTATGCGCCTCTACCCGGCAGCAACCCGGGTTTTCTGGTGCAGCAAAACAGCCTTCGGGATGGCATACTAACGGCTTTGAACCTGAACATCTTTGCCCATCACGCCGACCGCATGCGGATGGCCAACATCGCCCAGATGATCAATGTGCTGCAGGCTATGATCATGACGGACAAAGAAAAAATGGTCCTGACGCCGACGTACTACGTGTTCAAGATGTACGTTCCGTTCCAGGATGCCGCGTTTGTACCGGTCACATTCGAGGCCGGCGCCTATTCGCATGGTGAGATTAAACTGCCGCGTGTGGATGCCATAGCAGCAAAAGGCAAGGATGGGAAGTTGTGGGTGGAGGTCACGAACGTTGATCCCAATGAGCCTGCTGAGGTCGAGTTGAACGTGGCAGGCATCAGTGCTAAATCTGCATCAGGAGAGACATTGACCGCACCAAAGGTGGACAGCGTAAACACCTTTGACGCGCCCAACACCGTTTCCCCTAAAGCCGTCACAGCGAAAGCGGAGGGCGGCAAGCTAGTCCTAAAACTTGAACCGAAGTCTGTGACCGTGGTCTCTGTCGAGCAATAAATAAACGTCAGCGACATATTTTGGAGGCCCCCTTCGCGGCACGGACCGTGAACGTTAACGGAGAACGAAAATGAAGCAGATCGCAGCCATTACGTTGTTATTGTCGGGTCTGTGCTGGGCTCAGGAATCAGGCGATTTTCATCCTGCAGAGACCAATGTCTGGGGGGCTGAATATCCTCGGGTGGATGGTACCGGGAGGGTGCAAATCCGCGTGAAAGCTTCTGATGCCACGAAGGTTCGGGTGAACTTCTGGAGTGGCCCCAAGGTGGATATGGAAAAACAGCCCGATGGATTCTGGACTGTGACGACTTCTCCGCTGGTTCCTGGTCTGCACTACTACACGTTGATTATTGACGGGGCAGAAGTCAGCGACATCAACAGTCATGCGTTCTTTGGCGGGGGGAAACACGCGAGTGCGGTGGAGGTTCCAGAGCCAGGCTCCACGTATTATTCGATTGAAGATGTGCCCCATGGCCAGGTCCGTGAGGTCTGGTACTACTCGAAAGTGACCGGCACCTGGCGCCACGCGCTGGTTTATTTGCCTGCGAACTACGATGCTCAGACCACGTTGCGCTATCCGGTGCTCTATCTGCAGCATGGCGGAGGTGAAGATGAGACTGGCTGGATTCGTCAAGGACGTGCCAACTTTATCCTCGACAATCTAATTGCAGACAAAAGCTGCAAGCCGATGATCATCGTTATGGCCTACGGCTATGCGAGGCGTGCCGGCCAGGCTCCGCCGGATCTGACTGGGAAGCCGTTCGGATCTCCGGAAATGATGAAGGCGATGCAGGACATGGCCGCGGCATTTGAGGATGATGTAACGCAAGCTCTTATTCCCTATGTGGACTCAAGCTTCCGCACACTTGCGGATCGCGATCATCGTGCCATGGCGGGCCTTTCCATGGGTGGAATGCAGACCTTCCAGATCACGCTGAACCACCTTGATCTCTTTTCCTATATCGGCGGATTCAGTGGAGCAGGCGGGATGCTGGTGCTGGGCGACCGCAAACTGGATCCCAAGACCGACTATAACGGAGCGTTCGCGGATCCAGCCGCATTCGCGAAGAAAGTGCACTTGCTCTGGCTCGGTGTTGGAACGGTGGAACCGGAAAGAATGCGCGCTGGACTTCAGCGCCTCCATAATTCCCTTCTCGAGGCAAACATTCAGCACATCTTTTATGAATCGCCGGGGACAGATCACGAGTGGCAGACTTGGCGGCGCGATCTCAAGGATTTTGCGCCCCGCCTGTTCTAGAGAGACCTGTCAGCGTATATCCAAACCCGGAAGAAAGGAATTATGAGGTGTATTCGAAGGTTCACCATATGAGTCTCGTGCACCAAGCTGTCCTTCTGGTAGCCATTGTTCCTTCAAGTGTTTCCTTCGCACAGACCCAACCGGTCCATGTAAAGATCGATGCGTCCAGGGAAGGGCCTGCCATTTCTCGATACGTTTACGGGCAGTTTCTGGAGCATCTCGGAGGGATCGTCAACAACAACATTTGGGCGGAGATGCTGGACGACCGAAAGTTTTATTCTCCCATCACGTCGCATCCTCCTGCCGAGCCTGCGGGGCCCAGTTGGAGGCGCACACAGCTGCGCCGCTGGATGCCGATCGGCGCCGACGAGTTCGTGACGATGGACACGGAACATCCCTATGTTGGCGAACACACTCCGCTCGTCAAGCTCAGTTCAACCGAGCCGCGTGGAATCCAACAATCGGGGTTATTTGTGCGCAATGGGAAAACCTATACCGGCCGCATAGTGCTGGCGGGCTCATCGGGCGTGACGGTAAAGGTAAGCCTGGTGTGGGGAAATGAGGCTGACCGACAAACCATTGTTATTGGCAAGGTCGGTTCAGACTATCGGAAATTTCCGCTATCTTTCCAGGCCCGTGGAGACAGCGATGATGCACGGCTCGAAATCGTGGGTGCCGGTGCGGGTTCGTTTCATATCGCGGCAGTCTCGCTGATGCCAGCCGACAACGTGCAGGGCTTTCGCGCGGAAGTGATCACTGCGCTGAAGCAACTGCATTCCGGCGTGTATCGTTGGCCCGGCGGAAATTTCGTGTCGGGCCACGAATGGCGAGATGCGATCGGCGATCCTGACAAGCGCCCGCCTACCATGGATTTCGCCTGGCACGCGGTTCAACCGAATGATGTCGGAACGGACGAGTTCATGACACTGTGCCGACTGCTGGATGTTGAGCCGTATGTGACGGTCAATGGCGGTTTCGGGGACGACTGGTCAGCCGCTCAGTTAGTCGAATACGCCAATGGCGCCGTCACCACGGCAATGGGAAAGCTGCGTGCGCTGAACGGACATCCGGAGCCGTATCACATCAAGTTCTGGGGGATCGGAAACGAGCCCTGGGGGGAATGGCAGTTAGGCTTCATGCCAGTAGCGCAGTGGGAACTGAAGCACAATATGTTCGCCAAGGCGATGCGCAAAGTGGATCCGACAATCAAGCTGATTGCAGCAGGCGCAATGCCAGACGCCATGACGGGATCAAAACAGGCAAAGCGGCTGAACGGTCAAATCGTGCCCGACTACCTCTCTCCGGGAGATTGGAGCGGAAATCTGCTGGCCCACTGTCTCGAGAATATGGACTTGCTCAGCGAGCACTACTATTCGACGAGTGGGAAGCGAACCGATCTCACGACGGGAGAGAAGGTCGACACGGGACGACAGACGCTGCTCGAATGGGAACGTGCTCCCGCGACTCAGGTTCGTGTGAAGTACGAACATTATCAGGAATATGTGAAGCGCATTCCCGGACTGAAAGAGAAACCTGTGCCAATCAGTCTGGACGAATGGGCCTACATTGGGGCGCCGCCAAACTCCTACAAAGTTGTTCCAGCTTACGCGTGGGCATTTCACGAAATGTTTCGCCATTCTGAGCTATATCAGTTAGGCGGATTTACGTTCGCAACCGCCATGATGAGTGAAGACCGGACCAGCGCAGTTTTGAGTCCAACGGGCCTTCTGTTCAAGATGTATCGCGAGCATTTCGGGACCATCCCGGTGGAGGTGTCCGGGGATTCGCCCCAACCCAAGCCAATCTATCGTGCCGGCGGAGACCAACCCGCGGTCAATCCGGGTAGCGACACGTATCCTCTGGATGTGAGCGCCGCTTTCAGCGTCGATCACAAGACGCTCACGTTCGCGGTGCTGAATCCATCGGACTCCGCGCAGCAGATGAGCATGGAGATTCATGGAACCAAGCTCTCCAGCACAGGTCATCTCTGGCGTATGGCGCCGGCCAGCGTGGAAGCAACGATCACACCAGGACAGAAGCCGGGAGTTGAGGTCGAGGAGCAGATGCTGAACTCTCTGCCCGACACCGTTTCCGTCCCGCCGTTTAGTGTGAACATTTACTCATTTGCGGTTCAGTGATTCGTGTGTATCCGGCTCTCGATTGTTGTGCACAAACCGTGAGTGTCTGACGAATGCATCTGACGCAGTGAAAGGAAATCGATGAGAATTCTAAACGCGACCGCCGACTTCGTTTTAACAATTACCGTCCTTGTCGGACCTAGGCTCGCCGCACAAGTGCAGACCGATGTGCCCCCAGCCATACCCGGGGCTAAGCCTGTGACGGTGGAACGCATCAAGATCCACGGAACTGCGCTGGAGGGCAACCTGGAGGGGGATGCGGTTGACCGTGACGCGTTCATATTTCTGCCTCCCAGTTACGAAAAAGAGAAATCCCGGCGATACCCCGTTCTATACGCACTCCATGGATATTCCATCGGCGCTGAGCAGTGGACCCACGAAATCCATGTGCCCCAAACCATAGAGGGGGCTTTCGTGCAAGGTGCGAAAGAAATGATTGTCGTCTTGCCGGACTCGAAGACGCTGCACAACGGCTCGATGTATTCGAGTTCCGTCACCACAGGAGACTTCGAACAATTCATTGCCCACGACGTCGTCGCTTATGTCGACGCTCATTACCGAACGCTCGCCAATCGGTCGAGTCGCGGATTAGCAGGACACTCCATGGGAGGCTATGGTGCAACGCGGGTCGGCATGAAGCATCCCGATGTATTCGGGAGTGTCTACATCATGAGCCCATGCTGCTTGTCTCCGCGACCCGCAGGGTCATTCAATCCGGAAATCGAAAAAGCGCTGGAGTCAGTCAAAGCACCAGAGGATTCAGCAAAGCTGAGCTTCTTTCCCCGGGCCCAGCTTGCGAGCGCAGCCGCCTGGTCTCCTGATCCGAAGAATCCCCCGCTGTATTTGGATCTTCCTATCAAAGACGGCCAACCGCAGGCTGACGTCCTGGCGAAATGGGCAGCCAATGCTCCGCTGGCTTTTATCGACCAGTACATCGGAAGTCTTCGACAGTATCGCGCAATCGCGATCGATGTAGGTGATCAGGACGGGCTACGAGCCGATACCGAGAAACTGCATAACGCGTTGGATACGTACGGAATTGCCCATGCTTTTGAAGTGTATTCCGGCACTCACACCAGCAAAGTGGCTGATCGTTTCCAGAACCATGTAATCCCGTTTTTCAGCCAGAGCTTGTGTTTCGACGTAAGTTGTCGATAGAGCTCAAACGACCCAACGTTACCGCAGAGAATCGAGTAACGTGGCGAAAACGTCAGGATTGGCGCATTGGAAGTTACAAGGAGACGAAATGAACTGTTCCCCAAGACTCATTTTCGCAGTGCTGATCGCAGGTGCCCTTCTATTCGTGTGCAGTGCTAATGCGCAAGATACGTCGAGTTTCCCTTACATGAATCCCAAGCTTTCTCCCGAACAGCGTGCGGCTGATCTCGTCCACCGTATGACACTCGAAGAGAAAGGCACGCAACTCGTGAATCAGGCTCGCGCCATTCCGCGCCTGGGTGTTCCCGCGTATGACTGGTGGAGCGAGGCGCTGCACGGGGTTGCGGTCAATGGCACGACCGAATTTCCTGAGCCCATCGGCCTCGCCGCCACGTTCGATACACCGCGCATTCACGAGATGGCGACCATGATAGGCATTGAGGGCCGGATCAAACACGCACAGGATGAGCGCGCGGGCCATTCGAACATTTTTGAGGGACTCGACTTTTGGGCGCCGAATGTGAACATCTTTCGCGATCCCCGATGGGGCCGCGGCCAGGAAACCTATGGCGAAGATCCCTTTTTGACCGCACGCATGGCCGTCGCGTTCGTCACGGGCATGCAGGGAGATGACCCTCACTACTATCGAGTCATTTCTACTCCGAAGCACTACGCTGTGCACAGTGGTCCTGAGCCTACGCGCCACTTCACCGACGTCGATATAAGCAAGCACGACCAGGAGGACACCTACTTGCCGGCGTTTCGAGCGGCCGTGGTGGAGGGTCATGCAGGGTCGGTGATGTGCGCCTACAACGCCATCAATGGGGAACCTGCGTGCGCCAGCGAGTTCCTGCTGCAGCACACGCTTCGCGGAGCCTGGCAGTTCCAGGGGTATGTCGTATCCGATTGCGGCGCTGTTCGCGACATCTTTAGCGGTCACCGGTATCGGCCCACACAGCCGCAGGCGTCGGCAATCTCGCTGCAGCGTGGCATGGATAACGAATGCATTGATTTTGTCGAGAAGGTAAAAGACGACCACGATTACAGGCCTTATATCGAAGCCGTGCAGCAGGGTTATCTCTCCGAGAGCGCCATGGACACGGCACTCATTCGACTCTTCACGGCTCGCATCCGTTTAGGCATGTTCGATCCGCCAGCGGCGGTGCCGTACACGAGCATTGATGAGAAGGAGCTCGACAGTCCCGCGCACCGTGCCTTTGCCCGCCGGATGGCGAATGAATCGATGGTGCTGCTGAAGAATGATGGCGTGCTGCCGCTTAAATCAGCCAAGCGTATTGCTGTCGTCGGGCCCCTCGCTGATCAGACGGCTGTCTTGCTTGGGAACTATAACGGGACTCCGACACACACGGTCAGCGTGTTGGAAGGAATGAAGGCGGAGTTTCCCGACGCGAAAATCACGTATGTCCCGGGAACTCAGTTTCTCTCGAATCAAGGAGATCCGCTACCGGTGTCGGTCCTGACTACGCCTGACGGGAAGCCTGGTCTCAAAGCCGAGTATGCTTCCGGCACGGGCTTTGAAGGCAAACCCACGCCCGTCACCTCGCGCATCGAATCCGGAGTGAGTCTGAATGAAAGCAGTCTGCCCGAACCCGCCAAAGGAATTCACGAATTGTCGGTGCGGTGGGTGGGCTTTCTGAACACCAACACCACCGGCGATTACCTGTTAGGCATAAAGGTGGATGGCTTTGCGCGTGTTTCCGTTGATGAAAAACTGATCACGCAGGTTTGGGGGAAGGCTGCTAATCTCGGGAAGGTTCACCTAGAGAAGGGACATCCTGCGAAGCTGGAGGTTGTGTATGGCCGCACCGGTGATGCCAAACCCGAGGCACAACTCATCTGGACACCCTTGAACAACGCGCCTGATCCGGCAGCAGTTGCCGCCGCGAAAAATGCAGATGTAGTCGTTGCGGTCGTCGGCATCACCAGTCATCTCGAAGGCGAGGAGATGCCGATTGAAGAACCTGGATTCTCGGGCGGCGACCGGACTAGCCTCGACCTGCCGAAACCGGAAGAAGATCTCGTGCAGGCGGTGGCCGCGACCGGCAAGCCTCTGGTCGTCGTGTTATTGAATGGCAGCGCGATGGGCATCAATTGGGAGAAGGCGCATGCCAAAGCCATCCTGGAGGCTTGGTACTCGGGTGAGGAAGGAGGAGCCGCCGTTGCCGAAACTCTGAGCGGCAAAAACAACCCTGCCGGACGTCTCTCCGTGACCTTCTACAAAGATGTCCGTCAGCTTCCTCATTTCGAAGACTACGCGATGCAAGGACGGACCTACCGCTATTTCGAAGGTGAACCGCTCTGGCCCTTCGGATACGGTCTGAGTTACACGACCTTCAATTATGCCAATCTAACCCTGCCTGACGCTGCTGTGAATGCGGGGGATCCACTGAATACATCTGTCACCGTTACTAACACAGGGAAGGTAGCCGGAGATGAAGTGGTGCAGGTCTACCTGAAGTTTCCCGATGTAGCAGGCGCTCCTCGTCGCGCGCTGCGCGGATTCCAACGAATCCACCTGGAACCTGGTGCCAATGAGAAGGTCAGTTTTCAGTTGAATGCACGGGATCTGAGCATGGTCACCGAAGCAGGAGACATCGTCGTGCCGGAAGGCAAGTACACTATCTCGATTGGCGGCGGGCAGCCGGGAAGCGATGCGCCGTCGGTGAGCGGGAACTTCGAGATGAAGGGCCAGATTATACTGCCGGAATAATCGCAATGCCGGCTGCATGACCTTGTGCGGTTGAGACGGATACACTTTCCCTCGTCGCCGATCGCGTGCATTCGCACGCGGAAGGTACTGATCGAAATGTGTCAGAGTGTGCGCTCAACGTTGAGGGAAAGTCCGGCGGTTGTTATAATCGACACGCGTTCCACATACTTTCCGTTCGTCTTCAGTCGTTGCCCCCCCGAAGAGGCGAAGCGGAGAGTCCTCATAGATCGCCGGCGGCGATTCTGGAAACGTGGCCAGGTAGCTCAGGTGGTAGAGCGCAGCCCTGAAAAGGCTGGCGTCGGCGGTTCAACTCCGTCCCTGGCCACCATGTTTTCAACGACTTAGCTCGTCTCGCCACCTGACTTTGGCTCCAATTGGCTCCAAAATGAATTGCAATTAGCTAATTGATCATCCGCGATTGCGGCGGCATAGCAATACTTGCTGTACTCGCGGGTGCAATCGGCTTTGACGTGCGCGCTTCAACCATCGCCGACATCTTCGCCAGGGCGCGCCGTTGCGATTCCGGCACAAACTGCGCGTAGATGTCCATCGTTGTCGAAATGCGGGAATGCCGCATCTGGCCTTGCACGTCTTTGGGATTAGCGCCTGCCTCGACCATCCAGGTTGCGTGCGACGTTCGCAGGCAACGCCAGTTGATCCAGGGCAGACCGAGTTTGCGCGCGGCCGGCTTGATGTGCCGCGACAAAATGTTGTTGTCCCGCATCGCTACGCCGGTCCGGACGGACTGAAAAACGAGGTCCTCCGGCTTGTCAGACTTCACAACCTTATGGTGTCTGACTGCCAGTCCGGCTCTTACGTCCACCGTGAGTTGCTTGAGGCGATGGATACGCTCGATTACGCTCGGCTCGACACCGATCGTCGCATTGCTCGCCTCGCTCTTCGGCGCATCCCAGTCACCGCGGCAACAGCGCTCATCGATAGTTAGTGAGTCTGCTCCCACGTCGTCCCATTTGAGTCCGATCAACTCGCTGACACGGAGCCCTGTCCACACGGCCACGAAGACCATGCTGGCGTAAGGCTCGGGGATCAGCTCAAGTAGTTGTTCGAACTGTTCTGGAGTGACATGCGGTTTGGTCTTCCGCTTCCCCCGTCTTTCTGCGGGGAGGCGAATACCTTCGACCGGGTTCTTGACCAACAATCCGTACTGGACCGCTGAGCCGAGAATCGCCGAAAGCACATCTTTTATCTTGTCCTTCGATTCATGTGCTAACGGCGATGCTGCGAGACTGGAGAAATACCGCTGCAACCTGAGAGGTGTCAGATCTCGGAGAGAAAGCTTTCCGAACTCCGGCACCAGGTAATTGGCGATCACGCCTCGAGAACGATCTTGAGTCGTTTTAGCCATGAGCGGCATAGTGATTGGTTTGTACGTGCCCTCGACGTACTCGCTGAAATTAGTTGCGGAGCCTACAAGCTCCAGGCCCTGGTTCTGAGGCCGGAGATGCTCGGCCGCAATTTTGCGCGCTTCCCGTTCCGGCACGGTTGCCGGCGCGATCCGCACGCGCGTCTTCTTTCTCTGTAGATGCCCTCCGACGAACTCGTCGCGACGGACTTGAATGGTCCACCACTTGCCGCGACGTTTCGGCTTCGGGTCCTGGAACCGCCGGCGGGCCATGGCTTCGAACTCTCCCTTCCATGGCCTGCCGAGATTTGCCTCGCCGGACACAATACCACGCCCTTTGTCAGGACTGCGCTTGATATTGGTGGCGTGTGATGCCATTTGATTCGTTGACACCTTTTCAGCCACGCAATTCAAGTGCACGTGGCTGAACCTGAACCTGATTTCCGGCCGAGGTTCTGGCGTATGCCGATCATCGTTTGCGTGCACCAAATCTGGAAGGTAATGTCGTCACGGAATGTCGGGCCGACTTTACAGAGCGAGGTTACAGATGTGAGGAAGTGCAGGGGTTGGCTACGACCGCGAAACGTCCAGGATTAGGGCTGAGGATTTGCTGCATACGTCTCGTGGTTCTTCACGCTTCGAGGTGGCCCGGCACTAGAATTCACTACCGAAAGAGGCGATCACGGTTCGCAGTGTGTGCTCGTGTGCAGCGCGTGCCGTAGATTTGTAGGGCCAGCAGCACTGGGCTTTGGATGATTGCTCGAGGGTCTACGGATAGCTTCTTCTTGTATGGGAGGACCTCAAATCTCTAAGCGCCTCCTTGGTTTCCTTTCTTGACCTGGATCAAACTTCTGAGGGGGCTCCAGTTTCTTAGTTTGGGTGTTGCCTCTTTGCGCTTCTATAGTCCTTCTGGCACCAATCCCAAAAAGCGCTCTCAAATCAAACGGATTGAATTCCGCTAGTAATCCCATTGGGAGGTCTTTTTCTGCAAACCGATCAAATTCTTCCTGACGGCGCATCTCCTCGTTCTCATCATCATGGGCTAAATCAGTTTGAAGGCGTTCGCAGGCGACGGGGTGCTGGTTTATGAAGTTCCGTAAATTCCGCTCGAGCGACTGGTCCGGTGGGTCATAGCCCCCTCTTTCACGATCTCTTTTTCTGTGTTGCCGGTTGAGTGCCGGCCGGTAGCCAAACGCATGGAGCAACTGCGCGACCAATGAGAATTGAAACTTCTTAGTGGCTACTTTGGAATACAAACAGGGAAGAGCCCAAGCGTAACTCCGAACAATGTCTTTGCGAGGGGGGTACGCCGAAAGAAGGTCTGCGTAGTGGTGTAACAATTGTGCCACATAACCAGTTCGAAACTCCGGCAAAGCACGCCCCGCTTGCTCTGCGAGCGGAACGATGTCCATCCTCTGAACTATCTCAGCCGCTTTCCGGAGCGTTTTCTCATGGCCGCGTCTTACCCCCTTACAGGGGAAAGAGAGTGCATCCGCGTAAGGCGGTATCGTGGGGCTCCAACCAGTTCGCAGATATGATTTGCAAAAACAATACAGTGTGCTAGCCAGCGTCTTGGGAACACATCCCAAACTCACGAGCTCGTCGAATGCAGCAACAAATTCTTCCTGATCGTATGGATCGATTCGATCGCGAAGAAATTTTAGACCGGCTCCTCTAGCGAGCTCCATTGAGAATTCGTTTGCATCCCGTCTTTTCCAGCCTAGTAGAAACTCAGCTGTGATCTCCTCTTCCGGATTCTTGGCACGAGATGCGCGCGAAACGGGAGACTTGGCCATCGCTCTACAAGTTACACACGACTCTACGTTTCGACCAGATTACTTCAGATCCGTCCAAATCCAACCAGAACAGTCATGGATCGCACTCGTTCTAAAACTCTTACCGGTTAGGTGGTCGCGAGCGAAATGTCACGCGATCTTCGGGTCTTGACATTACCTATCCTCTTAGATTGACCCAATGAAATATTCGGAAGTGAACCTGGGAGCACAGAGGGGCGACGCAAGTTCGAAGGTCGAACACACACGAGAACGGCCCCGCCGAAATATCGAGCAGCTCTCAGCATTACTGAATGAGGAGACGAACAATGGCAATGGAAGGTTTGACAGAGTGCGCGGCCGGTTGCGGCGCGCCGATCTCGGCTCCGGGAAACCTGTGTCATGAGCACCGGGTGCCTGGCGGCGTGGTGCAGGTAGGCAACAAAACGTTCATCGTCACTTCTTGGTTCGCCCAACACGCTGGCGAGGTCGGTGTCATCTTCCTAAATGACTACGCGCTCGGCGACCTGTTCGGTGGGCGCGCCGGATTTGAGGCTAAGCTCGCGCACCAGGGCTTCACGGCCGTGCGTAACATTCCTACCCTAGCGGAACTAAAAGCCGCCAAGCAGCTGCCAAACGGTAAGAACCTGGCTGTCTGGAGCGGCCCCTGGCTAACAAAGTATCCGTGGGAGAAGGTCGAGGCGCCAGCGAGGCCGCGGCCCACTAAGACGGAGAAATGCCGCGCCTGCAACACCGCTGAGGCCGAAACGCCGGCAGGCATGGTTCCGGGTCTTTATATTTGCTCTGCGAAGTGCGCTGAGTATCTCGCCGCGCATCCCGAACTTAACCCAAGTGCCTTGATTAAGGCCCCGGGGATTTACGAGGTCAAGTGGCCATCGGAGCCATGCACCTACCTGGTGCGCGTCAGCCAGGTCAAGGATTCCGGCTCGCGCTTGTACATGTGCCCCTGCGGCCAGGCTCCGAACCCTGAAATGCGGGGTGTGACGGCCTACATGACCAACCTTGATGACATGTCGATCGCTTGCCGTCATATTGGCATCGTCATTCTCTTCGAGCAGGCCCTCGCCCACCAGGACGGGCCCGAGAGTGCGACGGCAGTTCCAACGGCGGTGGGCGACGAGATCCCTGACCGCGCCAAGAAGGCGGTACTCAAGAAGGTGCCGCCATTCGTGGACGACACGGAGCCTGAATGAACGCAATTAAGAATAAGAGGACCATCACGCTCGAAGACCTCGAGAGCGGCGGTGTACGTGTGACGGTTGCCGGCACTCCTTTCCTGTATTCACCGTCTGTCGGTCGCACGATGAATCTGTCGACCCACGACATTCCTCACGTTTACTTATCTGACTTCGCGGCCGCGGCCGGTGAAGACCGCGCCGCGTACTCGGCCAAACACTGTACGGACGATGGCATGCTGCACGGTCCCAATGGCTGCGACGGCATGTGCCATGACTTGAACTGCGACAGGCCAGCAGACTTGTTCGAGTGCTCAAAGGGCGAAAACGGCCTGAAGCACTGCATCCCATTCTGCAAATTTCATGGCCACGGTATGTGCCACCGCGTCGGGCGGGCGGTCCTTATGGCGCTCGACTTCGGCGTAATCGAGGACCTCCGCTTTTGGACCCAGGTGGATCCCCTCCCGAGCGGTCTCCCCCGTTGCCACTACCACTACTACGCAACCGACGAATGGGGCGATTCCGAACGAGCGCGCTGCACTGAGCCGGCGACCAAGCGCGTCAGGGTGATCGTGACCGGCGGAGCGGGCTCGAGGACGATTGACACCGAGCTGTGCGCGGACTGTGCGTCTACCCAGAACCGGGATGGGGTCAAGATCGACGTCTTGGGTGATCTCCCAATGCCACCGGTGAATCGGAACAAAGAATGACAGGCGCCATTTACAACACGCTTGCGCTGCTGTTCGAGCCTGGCCAGGTGGTCGGGGTGTCCGGCATCAGGCTGAACGACACCATGTCCAAGAAGTTCTACACCGATCTGGACCTAGCCGCAGCCATCATCGAGAGAGCTGATGCGTCGGGGAATTTCAAAGGTATCTACATCAGCCTGCAGATGCTCAAGGAGGGCCGTACCTCTGATAAGCGCAAAGACATAGCGTCTTACGTCCACCTGATGATCGACTTCGATCGCAAAACGAAAAATGGAAATGCTAGCGACGAGGAGCGTAGGACGATTGAAGCCGTCATGCAGGAAGCCAAGCAGTGGCTGAGCGGGATTTTGCAGACAGAGCCCCTCCTGGCCGACACCGGAAACGGATTTCACTTGGTTTTTAAATTGCAGCCACTCGCTGCGAACGAGCAAGCGATGAGCCTGCTCAAGGAATGCATCCTTGCAGTCAAGGCAAAGTTCGAACGGCCCGGATTAAATCTTGAGATAGACGCTAGTGTTTCCGAACCGGAGCAACTAACCCGCTGCTATGGAACCTGGAACCGAAAGTATCCTGAAACTCCTGCGCGCCCACACCGCCAATCGAAGATCCTTTCGGCACCTGCCAAATGGAACCCAGTTGATAGGTGTAGGCTCGAACTGCTAGCTGCGGAAGCACCGGCCCCGGAAAGCGCGCCGTCAAGAAACAGGAAGGTGGGGATGCCGGCGCTTCGCGAAGACTTCGACATCTACGATTTTTGCGACCACTACGACCTTGAGATTCGGGAGGAATTCGACAAAGGCAGCAAAACATATTTCGTTCTGAGCGAGTGTCCGATGGCCGGCAAGAAACACTCCGGAGATAGTGCCAAGTCCTGCTTAATCGTTGGTGACTCCCTTGGGTTCCACTGCTTCAGTGACGACTGTGACACATACAAAATTGGCGATCTGCTGCGGCGGCTGAATGAGGAGTACGAACCATACACCGATATTTTTGCTCAGGACGAAGGCGTCCACGGTCTTGATGTCGAAGACCTTGCTGCGGCCGATAAGCCCGATGCGCCGGCGGAAACAGGCTTACAAGAAGCAGGAGTCGACTCGTCTTCTCCGTCGGAGGAGCCTACAGCTGGAAATACGGAGGAGCCAGTTGCGGAGGCACAGCCCACAAGCGCAAACGCGAAAATGCTGATCAAGGTCCTTGGCGTCGTTTTCAAGGATCCTAAGGCCGCGTTTGCAGACTTCGTAATTTGGCGTAATCGGCTCCAGTGGATTATCGACGAGCGCGCCTGGCCGAAGGCGCAGCTTCCTCTGCTGAAAACTCTTCTGGATTATGAACGGGCGCACCGGCGTCTCCCGACACGTGACGAGTTCGCCGAGACCTGCGCTCCCGACCTATCGGATCAGACCGGCGCAATTGGCCCGATAGAGGGAGACATTACTTTCGACCATGCTGTTTCAAATCTGCTCGAAAAAGCAGAGTACCTGGATGAGCGGCGAACATTAGACAAGGCCCGAGAGCTCCTTGACAAGGACGGGGTCTCCCAAGAGCGGAAATTCCAGCGCGAGCGCTGGTCCCGTGGCGTGAGCGTCGAGACCACGCGCGTGGATGGATCAATCCAGGATCACGCCGACGAGATCTTCGATCGCATGGCCGCGATGGGACTCGGCGCGAAAGGGGAGAGTGTGCTTTCGTTTAAGACTCCCTTCCCGAGCATCAATGACGCCATCCTGAGTGACCAGGAGCGGTGCTTCGGTGTGATCGCGCCGCCTAATAACTTTAAGACTAGTGTGCTGCTCTCGCAGGCCTATTACCTGGCCAAACAAGGCAAGCCGGTACTGTTTGTGACCGGCGAGCATGAAGTTGAGCGACTGGAGGAGAAGATCACTCTTCTGCATGGATTCTTTCATCGCGACAAGTTTGCTCTGCCCTCCTACAAGAGGTGGTCGGACGGCAAGGTGAGTCAGTCCGACATTGGGAACCTTCGCGCAGTCATGGATGACTGGAAGGGACTGCGCGGTGTCCCGGGACCGCTCGTTATTAAGCACATTTCCGACTTTGACAACGATCTGGAGAAGATCGTCGCTTGGATGGAGTCCACGCATCGGAAGTATGGCTGGAAGGCCCTGGTGATCGACCCCTTCATGGAGTTGTTGCTCAACGTCGACGATAAGGAGAAGTTCAGCGTCGCCGGTGGCCTTTGCCAAAAGCTGTTGGCGCTTAAGACCGGTTACCGGAACGGTGAGGGGCTGATCATAGCCACCAGCTTTCAGATGAAAAAGGCGGTGAAGGGGAAGATCAGCAAGCTGAATCGTGATCCGGACGCCACGCTCGCCGATTACGAAGAAGTGCTGGAGGCTTCTGAGATTGAGCGTTATTCCGGCGCGGTCCAGCGATTCGACATGCTCTGGGGCGTCGCCCAGGCCGACGAGAGAGGCCGTAAAGGGGTGATCGTGTGCTCGCGTACTCGGCACGGCGTCGGCTTCGAGCCCTTCTACTTCCATGTCGACCCGGCCAGCCATTTCTGCTTCGAGTCAGCGAAGGCGCCGAAGATGCAAATTGAGGAGTTGGCAGAGGCGGTCGATTAGGACGCGACTATGAAGAAAAAAGGTAACAATCCGGCAGAGTACTCGCTGCCCTGGTTCAAGTTCTGGGCCAATCGGTGGCTTGGCTCCGAGACAGTAAGCGGGATGAGCTTGGCCGAGCAGGGACTCTTCGTGAGGATCCTTTGCGCGCTGCGCGTGTACGGTCCCTTGCCCCGGGATCCGTGGAAGCTCTCGAAAGTTCTCGGAGTTCGCTATGAAGCAACTACACGGTGGCTACACAAGTACTCCGCTGTGACTGCGGATTCGGAACAGTCGAGTAACAAGTTTGTAGTTCCAAAAATGGAGGAATTGCAAGTAACACTGAAAAAATCGACCCCTGATCGCGCGGGAGACGAGAAGAGACAAGACGAGAAATCCCCCTATAGTCCCCCAGCGGGGGAGGGGGGAGTTGGTAATCCTGAGTGCGAGTCTTGCTTCGGAGAGGGTAAGGTGCCGGTCTTTGAGGACCAGGGTGGTCTCTTTACTCCGGTCGGATACCGGCCTTGTGAGTGCGTGGAGGACGGCTGAGCTTCGTTTGTCCATCGCCCAAAAAGTATTCCAAACGCATCTCTGAAAACGGAGCACATTTTGCCGACGCCCCGCACCTGTGCCCGCAATGCATGACCGGATTCGGCTGCGAGAGCGTCCCCTGCTCTGCGGCCTACGAATCGATTTGCAAGTCTTGCAACAAAGAGGCGAGGGGAAGTACCAGCGACACGATGCAGAACAAGAGGCGCTTGATGAATTCGCGAAAGGTATCTTGAGTTTGGGAGAACATCATGAAATGTATAGAGTGCAATCTTGAAACGGGGTTCGAGTGGCCTGGTGGTGAGAACCCCCAGACGCGCGCCCTCTGGAAGGCTGTATACGAAGGGCCCTTGTGCAAGGTCTGCTCAGGTGACTCGCCAATGCGTGCATTGGCGGACAGCCAGGAACCCTCAGAACAATTCTGCTATGCCCTTCGGCACCGGCAAACGAGCGCTCTCGCGATCCTCGAGTTCGAGAAACTGCTGAGGCGATATGGCCCTAGCAGTCCCGAGTCACCAAACCTCGATGATGTCGAGGACTTATGAAGGACCATCAGTAAGCACACTAAGTGTCTCCCAAAATTTACGATGTGAAGGAAGGAATGGAGATGCGTTTACGCTGCGTGTGTTGTGGAAACTTGGAAGATGATCTGCAAAGCCAGGAAGAAAAGGAGACCATCGATGGGTTGTGCGCCAAACTGATGGACACGATCAGCAAGGAAGAGTATTCAACGAATAGCCTGCTAAACGCTCTCGCTACAATGGCTGGAATGGAGATTGCCCTGGTGGTGAGGAAAGGTGTCGGTGTTACTCGTTATCGAACCGAAGGCGCGGTAATTGACTATCTTGTGCGGACTCTATGTACCTGGACCGAGGCTATGGCGTACGACACCATTGAGAAGCTGGAGGAATCCTCTCCGATAACACATTTTACTAGCGGGAAAAATACAGTCAATTAGCGCACGAGCCGGATCTTCCTGGTGCACGGCGCGAACATCCTGCCTGAAGCATAATCCTCTACCGCCAGCGGCCAAGGCCTCAGTCGAAAAGCGCACGTCAAATTATTTCGTACAACTTTTGGACCTCTTAATTAAGAGTGCAATTCTGTGAAGCAGAAGGCACTAGATCAAAAATTGAGAGGTTGAGCATGCAAGAAGTCCCGGATAGCGTAACCGCAAGCGAAGCATTCGAAGTTCCTACCAAGTTAGACACTGAAATGCAGTTGGCCAAGGAAATCAATGAGCTATGGTCCGCTCACCAACAATCCAACGCATTACTGGGCCACACAAAGCAGGAGCTCCAGGCCCTGCGGCTTCAACTAGGGCAACGTCTCTTCGAAATGAAGCTGCTGATAGCCTGTCCCGGGCGCGCCGGCAAATGGAGCAAGTTTCTGTCCGAGCACCGTATTTCGCGCGCTAGTGCCGACCGCTACGCCAGAGGCTACGAGGTCACTCTCAATCCTCCTGTAGAAATCGCCTCAACTGAGGCAATTCAGTATTCCGCAGAGGAGAAAGTCCGGAAACTGCTGCAGAGTATCTGGCCGCGGCTCCGCCAGCATCTGACCGATCCAGAGACGGCGTACCAATTCATGTGCGCGCTGGTGCAGCGGTGCGATACATTGCAGGCTGAGATCACGGATTCGGGAATTTCCATCCGGAAGGCAACCACGATTAGCTCCGAACCCAGTTCCGCCGTGCGTGAGACAGACAAAGTCGAGGAACAAATCACTGCCTTCGAATCCGAATAGCACCGCTGCAAAGCCGGTATCATTTTTGCGGTTTATAACGGCAAAAAGGAATGCTTCTGATCGACTTCCAGTGAGAAGCATCCGCTACCTCACAAGCACGGGGCAGAAATCATTTGCCGAAATGATGGCAACGATGAAATCTCGTTTTGGTTACCCGTGGTTACATGAATAACCTTGGCACGAGTACTTGTGTGGTCGTCGCAAGAAGAATTCGTGCCAATCCCTAACCAACTTCTGTGTGGCGCCGGTAGAATGTAGGATGACGCCAAAAAAGCGGGGCATTCCGCCGCTCTCGCGCAAGGTTTCCAAGCTTTCCCGGGTCGTGCATGTCGGGATCTTCTTCGTTGTCCATGATCGTGTTTTAGCCGAGTCCAGCCAACTCTCCGAGGCTGAAGTGGGCGCGGAGTTTGCTGATCACAGGCGCTCCCATGAAATATTTTGGTCCGAACTCCAGAATCAAGGCCAAGTGCCGCGTGACCAGGAGTATTTCGAATTTCCGCGCGGCCGCAGCGTTTACAACAACCGCACTGGTCAACATGCCCTCTACATGGACCGGTGCGTCATGAAGAGACCTGACCTCGTACAGGAGATCAAGCGCCGGCTGCGGCTTGCTGCCCGCGTGGCGATCTTGAGCGATCCGCATTATCGCTGTCCAGTTTGCCTTTCCAGGAGTTCTTTGTGAAGAGACGCGGTCACCATCAGGGCCCTTTAGCATCATCGCGAACTGAACGAGTTGCCAGTACCTTCGTTGCATCGGGAGGCCCGTTAAGGACGTGCCTGGGGTGTAGCCGCATAATCACCCAAGTAGAGGCGGCGCAGCACTCCCCGTCGCTTTGTTGTCACGGCGACCACGGAATTGAACCTAAGGGACGCGTGATCATGAGCGCGGCTCAAGCTTGACAATTCAGGCTCTAACCGAGAGGAGTGTCAACAAAGATGCGCGATTCTTCAGCCCTCGGCGATTTCCCCTGCGCGCTCCGCTTAAACGGAGTGGCGATACGAACCGTGACGGTTCGCCAGGGTGTCGAGTCCGCGGGGGATTTCGACGTGATTGTCTCCGATCCTATGTTGGGACCGTTTGCCCTGCATTCTGGCTTTGAGATTGACGTACCTGAGCCGGATGGGAACTGGCGCAGGGTGTCCCTCGACGACCTCAAAGGAATTCTCAAAGACAAATATTTACTGGCGGCTGATGATCTTCCGAAAGCATCGGAGATGGCCGAATGCAGGCTGTTTGCCCCGGTTCACGATATTCAAATCCCCTATTGGGAACGGTCCCGACTTTCTAGCCTTGGGCGCGAGGCAGCATGCGTTCGATACGTGCAGCGAATCTTATACCGCGTAGCAATTCCGCACTTAGTATCGGGTACCACATTCACGGTTCCGAGTGCTCCAACCGCCCGGATTCCGCTCAAGCGGGCTGGTTTTCGGCAAAGCACGATTTCGCCCTCGGCTCTGGTTGAACCACGTACCCAGGTCAGCATTCAGCTCATTGAACGAGATCCTGCAGATTACGTGCTCTAAAAGGAGGCTACAAATAATGAAGACCGTCATTCTCAAAGATGGGGCTGGCAATCCGCAAGGAGTGATTCGCGAAGTCGCTGGTGGAAATGAGCGGCTGTATGACAGATCAGGCGCCAGCATCGCCACCTGGCGTCGCAATGTCGACTACACGTACGACAACAATGGTGCGCGCTTCGGCAGCGGAAACCGTTTGGCTGGCCTCATTGAGCATGAGGATTAACCCCTTTTTCCCCCGGGGGTTGACTGACTGCCAATCAGTCAGAGTTTGCAGTTTTTCTGCGGTTTTGGCGCAGTTTGTGTGCGAAATGTGTGCCAGGATTAGCGCTCTTTACCGCCCAGCAAGCGGTCTACCTCGTTTCCCAACATGCCGGCATCGCGATCTTTGCCGAGCCTCCGTCTTTAACCCGGCACGAGGGCGTAGTGATCAAACCTCTGACCGACAAGTCCCTATACTTTGAGACGTGCCTGATCCTGAGAGCCGATCAGGATTCGAGAGCGGTCAATGAATATTCGCGGGCATTTCTCAGAAAGTACGCGCCGCAACTCGTCGCCGCAAAGCAGATGGATTTGCCGCTACCCGCTTGACATCCTCCATGCTCGCCCCAGCGATTTCACTTCCGTCCTTCACTCATGAAAGTCGCTGCGCCGCTCGTGGATTCGAACGGCGTGCGTTCTGGGTAAGCGGCACGTAGTTGTTCCGCGGACGGAAACGAGGTGCTAGGCGAGGCAAATAAAAATCGAGTGCGATCAGAGTCCTTCATCTCCATCCCGGTCTTTATCAACGGCAGGCAAAGCTTAATGAGGATTTGACCTTTGCGTGTCATTCTGAAAATCCACGCGGTCGAGATAGAGCAGGTTCTCACCGTAGGAAGACCAGGTGATGGAAGAGCGATCCTTTGGCCCAACTGCCGCCTCGATTTTTATATCAGGTGATTGAACTCGAGCTTTTTCAGTTTGTCTTGGGAAGTGCTCCGCAATTGATCTGTCACGAGTTCTTTGGTGAGGTCCGTGCTCATTTGCGTGCGTTGTTGGTTTCGGACGCAGGCTTCTCTTCCGTCTCTAGCTGGGCCGATGTTGAACTGGTCGCTGGAGCTGCCTTAGGTTTCTTCTTTTGTATTGGCGCCTGACCCCATGAATATTCGATTCCAGCTGTCGGCCCTCGGTGCGTCAGACGCACCGATTTGATCGCTGGTTCCGTGAATCCTCAGTCGGCTTCCCACCTCGTAACCGGCGCGCAGACCCAAATTGTTTGTCAGGCCGACGTTCACGCTGCCACGCGCCGCCACAAAATCTCCGTAGCCGAAAAAGTACATTCCTCTCGCCGAACCATCCAGTGAAAGTCGGCCGGAACTGTGCATTGGGTACCAGCGGAAAACAGGGCCGACGGCAGGGAGCGGAGCGAGAACTGACCCCGAACCTGAGGCAGACCCCGATTGACCGTTCACGCTACCCCCGAGTTCAAGCGTTGCCTTCGTGTCGATCAGATTGACATCGACTTCAATCCCGAGGAAACCGCGATTGCGCCGAAAAACGTCGTACTGATATCCGGGCGCGATGTTAAGAGTGCTGAGACGAGCATCGACGTTCGCGCCGACTGCGAACTCCTGTCCCTGAAAATCGATTACCCGGCCTAGACTCGCCGTTTTCGAGGTGTAGTTCGGAGTGATGTTCAGTAAGAGGTGGTGCTTCCTCCGAAACCGATAGTCGATCATGCCAGCAAACGTGGAGTAATCGCCGAAGCCGAAGTCGCGATGGATATCGAAATAATTGTTGCTATCCCGTGCGCCGAAGGAGCCAGATGGCTGCGAAAACCACCACTCAGCATTGAGTCGCCACCGGTAATTATCGAGGTCCTTACTGTCCTGGGCGTAGCCCGTTGTCGCGGCTGCAAATAAGAGGACCAAAAGAGTCCGGAATATACGTGTTCTCTTGTACATGTTTCTACCCTTCGGTGCTGCGACACAATCCGAGTCGGCGAGGCTTTACCAATTAGAATCCGACCCGTCCTGCTCGAATCAGCGTGGAGAAATCAGGAGACCGGTTCGCGGCTCGAGCGGCAGCGTTGATATGCTCGCGTTGTTTTAACTCTGGAAATTGAAGTCCGTCGGTAACCAGCCGTCCCCGGTCGTACAGCAACTTATCGAGTGTGCCGTTCAGTAAATATTGATAGTTCCAGGGCTGCGTGCTGTGAACGTCTGCCCCAAGCTGCCTGTTGATCGTGGTGGTACAGTTTCTTGTGACTTCGTTGTACCAGTCCGGATGATCTTTCAATTTGTCCAGGTAGTCGACATAGGTGAGGAACATAGTTCGTGCGATTTCTGGCGTTGCCTGAAGGCGGTACATAGACACTTCTTCGCCTTTGCGGTAGTTGGTGCGCAATCGAATTACATCGCGCTCGTCGGCTGTGACAAAAATTAGCTCGTATTGACGAAAGCATCCCAGAACTGTCGAGTACGACTGACCGGCTTTGTAGCGTGCCTCGATGGAGAATGCGACGTGCTCTTTGTCCCCGAATTGAAAGCTGATAATCGGGTGGCTCACGAAGGGTATCCCCCAGTTCGTCAGGAACAAGTCGGCGGCCCGGACCTGTGAAAGATAGACCGTCCGGTCGCTCCAGCAATTGGAATAGTCGGTTTCCGTTTGATAGTCGCAGTTGCGTAAATTGTGAATGGTGACCCGATCGCCGGCTGATTCCGCCCATGCGGTCCGATCAACGTCGGGTTGCCAATTGCCAACGTTCGAGGGCTTCAGGGTGAACCACCATGCGAGCACGATACAAAAGCCCAAAAGATACGCGACCGCAGCCCAATGAGTTCGT
>Ga0335085_10000797_pt1 | contig 79410 bp, 66 predicted proteins | sample Lox_Sample_45_FD_206712 | JGI IMG/M metagenome (GOLD analysis project Ga0335085, IMG submission 206712) | Soil microbial communities from Loxahatchee National Wildlife Refuge, Florida, United States - Lox_Sample_4.5 | ecosystem: Environmental > Terrestrial > Soil > Wetlands | place: USA... | reverse complement strand
CGTTACTAATTGCTCGTTCGGCTTGACCATAAAATTTGCTGTTCATGCAAGGTGGGGCAGGCTCTCAGCCTGCAAGCGGCCTCTCAGGCCGCCCCCTTGAAGCGCGGCCCGTCAATATTCAATCCCGGTCTTCTGGGTGATTTTAGCGAGAGGGACCCACCCGTTCCCATCCCGAACACGGAAGTTAAGCCTCTCAGCCCCGATTGTACTGCACGCGCGAGTGTGTGGGAGAGTAGGAAGTTGCCCGGTCTAAGCAAAAAGCCTCCAAGCAATTGGAGGCTTTTTTGTATGGGCATTAGGCAGATGAGGGAGGGCTCTGACGCGCCATAGGCGTTAAAAATAAGAATTTGCCGAAACATCCCTGATGCGGCCTCTTTCATGCGTATGGCGCTAGCCTACGCGGTTTCGGATTTATCGCTGAAAGATGTCGCGGCTTGGGCCAGTGCTTTGCGGGTGGCACAAATCAGCGGCCCCGGACTGTTCTACCGGCTGCGTGAAGCCGAGCAATGGTTGGAGCAGGTGCTGGGTCAAGTCTTGAGCGAGCAGCTTCCGCAGGCGGCCGGTGGATTCCGCCTGCGGGTGGTGGACGCCACCGTGATCAACGGCCCAGGACCGAAAGCGGTGCAATGGCGCGCTCACGCATCCATCAATCCCACTACGGGATCCATTCGGGCCGTGGAGTTAACCGACGACTCCGGAGGCGAGAAATTCAGCCGGCATCGCTTCGGCGCGGGGGATGTGGTGTTAGGCGATCGGGGATACGCGACTGCTCGGGGCGTGTACGCACTGCGTCAACAGGAAGCGCATGTGGTGGTGCGGTTCAATCCGGCGACATTGCGCACTGGCGATGAGAAGCGGCGCAGGATGTATCTGGCGGAAAAGGAGGCGGGGGTTCCGAAGATCGGGGCTACAGAATTCAAGATCACAATTCCAGTACCCCCCGCAGCGACACGCAGCCACAAGACCTGGGACTCGGCGAAGGCGACTGCTTGGGTGTCGGCTCGCGCCATCTGCGCGCGCACGCGAACGGGGGAGGTCACCTGGCTGCTCACCACGTTGCCCGCCAAACAAAAGCCTGCTATCGGCATTTTGGGGCTGTACCGTGTGCGCTGGCAGATTGAACTTCTACTTAAACGTCTGAAGTCGCTGCTGCACCTGGATATGCTGCCATCGCGAGAAGGACCGACCGCCAAGAGCTGGATGTTGGCGCGTCTGATCGCGGCCGCCCTAGCCCAGCGCCTGGTCCAACCCTCCGGTCCACTTTCCCCCTGGGGATATGCCATACGAGGAAACGGCTAGCGGCAAGCCTCGGAGCACGAAGAAACACAACCCGCGCACCCATAGCGCTTGGTCACGCTTTCGCATGACGCTTTGGGCGCTCCGCGTAGCCATCTTAGGACGCGGCCCATGGTTGGTCATACGCGATCCACAAAACTTGCAACGATTGTGCAATTCGAGGCGGAAGCGTGAACTCGTCGGGCACGAAATGAATCAGCAGATAGCCCTATTTTATTGAATTCTTATTTTAACGCCTATGCTCTGACGCACAGCCTCCCCCTCCGCGCCCACGACTCTCTGAAGCTCCCGGGCTCACCCAGCCTATAGGTCCCGAAAGTCTGGTATTCTTTTGTCGTGCCGAGCACTACGTCATCCTCACCCAATAAGAGGAAGCCACAGCGCAGATCGGTCAAGCGGACCACCTGCTTCATACTAATGCCATTTAGGAGTGACCTCGACGAACTCTATGAGCAGGTCATCCGGCGCTCTCTTGAACAATATCCGTCCCTTCGCCCCCTCCGAGCGGACGAAATCTATGGTTCCCGGGCAATCATCGCCGACATATGGGAGTCGATTCAGGACGCCAGCGTTCTCGTTGCCGATGTTACCGGCCGAAATCCAAACGTCTTTTACGAGCTAGGTCTCGCACACGCCAGCCACAAGCCCGTGATCATCATCTCACAAAATATAGACGATGTGCCCTTCGACCTAAAACATTTGCGGGTCGTCGTCTACCAGAACACGGCGAAGGGCCGTCAACTGCTCTCGGCTAATCTTCGCAAGGCAATCAACGTCGTGCGCGCCGGGAAATCGGCCGGGCCTTTCACCTCCCCGACCGAGGACGTTCGAGGCTCACGAACTAGAAGTATAACACCCAAGGACGTCGCCGGCCTGGTTAACCGGAAGCCGCAGGAAGTACTGAAAGTGCTCGAGAAGATGACGCGCGATCAACGAGATAAACGATCACGCCCGTCCGACCCCGAGATGGTCTCTGCGGTGATCAACCAGCTCGACTCGTCTTACCCCGAAGTCCAGTTGGCCGCGATCCAGGCATTAGGTGCACTCGCACAGCCTGTTCATGCGCAGGCGTTACGCAGATTTCTGACTGACGACAACCTAACGCTGACTGCGGCAGCAGCGAGGTCCTTGGGAGATTTGCAGGCGTTCGGTCTGGTGCCAAAGCTAATTCGAATGCTGAGTGATGAGTCATATTCCGGTTGTCGGGACGCGCTGATAGCATCCCTGGGCGAGATTGGGGGAGCGCAGGCTATACAATTTCTTTGTGGCATAGCGAAAGAAGGCGGTCGCGGCGACCGCGTACGTGCGATCGAGGCGCTGCCGCGCACACATTCGGGGGAGCAAGCTCTAATCAAATTAGACCCTAGCATTCTCGACGAGGATGAACGCTCGGCCTTCGCAGGCGCCTTGGGAGAGGTGACCCTCGAATCGGAGCGAACCAAAGCCTCCGCCGGCGGCCAACTGCTTAAGCTGATGGAGGACCCGTCCTCCGAGGTTCGTGGGCGAGCGATGGGCTCATATTGCGCCCTAAGCGTTCCAAATGCCGACTGGAAGTACTTTGATGATCGGTCCGTGATGTGGGAACGCCTGGGCTCGGAGGACGGAATCGCCATTGAGGCGTTCTTTGAACGAATATCCGGCTACGAACCGTTCTCGACCGAAGAGCAGCATCACCTCGTGGCGCTGCTGTCCGCGCACCCGGCTCAGTGCGCCGAGATAGCATATTACTTGAAGGATATCGGAAATGAGGAAATCGCTAGGACCATGCTGCAGCTGTATAGCAACGGAGGCATTTTCCAAACATGGGCGCTCGTATACTTCAGCCGGATCGCAGTACCGGACGCAGAGAAGCTGCTACGGGCAGTTGTTGACGATTCAACTGACTCCTCCCACGTGTGCTTAGCCGGCGTCGGTCTAATGAATCTAGGTGTCGGAGCAGCAGTCAAGAGAGTTCTTGAGACCGTCTTCAGTGCTCACAAATGGGTTCAAGCCGATGTGCGCGATAGATTAGTTGTATTTTCAAAATCTCCAGGCATTCCACAGTCGACCCGAGACGAGATCACGGCTGCGCTGCGACAGGTGGAGGCAAGTAAGACCGAGGAATAAATATTATCGCCAAGCCCGGCACGGGCTTCCCGAGAGCGAGCTAATCCGTCGAGTGCAAAGGCATAAGCCAGGTTAACTGCGAGACCTACAAGTCGAGCAGATGCGAAAGCAGGCACTTAGTGATCCGGTGGTTCTGTATGGAAGGGCCATCGCTGAACGGACAAAAGGTACGCCGGGGATAACAGGCTGATCGGAGTCAAGAGTTCACATCGACGCTCCCGGCCCAGAGGGCGCCCCGCACCTCGATGTCGGCTCGTCGCATCCTGGGGGTGTAGAAGCTCCCAAGGGTTAGGCTGTTCGCCTATTAAAGCAGTACGTGAGCTGGGTTCAGAACGTCGCGAGACAGTTCGGTCCCTATCTGTGGTGGGCGTAGGAGATTTGAAGGGGCTTGCCCTTAGTACGAGAGGACCCGGCCCAAAGGGCGCCCCGAACGAACCTCTTGTGTTCCAGTTGTCCCGCCAGGGGCATAGCTGGGTAGCGAAGTTCGGTCAGGATAAACGCTGAATGCATATAAGCGTGAAACCTTCCCTAAGATGAGATCTCCCAACCGTAAGGTAACAAGAGCACTGGTAGACTACCAGTTTGATAGGACGGGTGTGTAAGCGTAGTAATACGTTGAGCTGACCGTTACTAATTGCTCGTTCGGCTTGACCATAAAATTTGCTGTTCATGCAAGGTGGGGCAGGCTCTCAGCCTGCAAGCGGCCTCTCAGGCCGCCCCCTTGAAGCGCGGCCCGTCAATATTCAATCCCGATCTTCTGGGTGATTTTAGCGAGAGGGACCCACCCGTTCCCATCCCGAACACGGAAGTTAAGCCTCTCAGCCCCGATTGTACTGCACGCGCGAGTGTGTGGGAGAGTAGGAAGTTGCCCGGTCTAAACAAAAAGCCTCCAAGCAATTGGAGGCTTTTTTTGTGCTTCGCGTCCCCCCCGCGCACTGGCATAATCCCCGGCAACGCGTGACAATCTACATATGCGAATTCTTTTGGCAAATCTGCTCGTGGTCTCTGCCCTGACCGTCCCCGCCCTGGCTCGCCGGCCCAGCGGCCACCCCTTCGTGGGACGTTGGGACTTCAATATCACGACGCCCCACGGCACTCACGCCTGCTGGTTGGGCATCACTGAAAAGGACGGAACGCTGGACGTGTGGTACCAGCCTCCCGGGGGAAATGTGTATCAGTTGAAGGAGCCCACTCTCGTCGAGTCGCACCTGATCCTCACTGTTGCTCCGCCCCGTGGCCAGCATCCGGCGACTACCTGGAACCTCGAATTGCGCGATGGCAAACTCGTCGGCGTGCAGCAAAGCGGTCCGAACACCGTTGAACTGACCGGCTACCGTGCGCCCGAATTGAAGCGCCGCGAACCAAAATCGTGGACCGCGCCCGAGCCGCTATTCGACGGCAAGGATCTTGACGGGTGGGAACCGATCGGCGATACCGCCCACAACAATTGGAGCGTGCAAGACGGCCTGCTCGTCAACGCAGCGCACGGCGCCAATCTGCGGACCACCCGCAAATTCGAAGACTTCAAAGTGCACTATGAAGTGAATTGCCCGGAGGATGGCAATAGCGGCTTCTATCTGCGCGGCCGTTACGAAGTGCAGATCGAATATGAACCCTTGAGCTCGAATCCGCCCGAACGCCGCATCGGCTCCATCTACGGGCGCATCGCCCCCAATCCCACCGTGCCGCGCACGCCCGGCCAGTGGGAGACTTTTGACGTGATGCTGGTGGGCCGCATCGTTACCGTGATCCACAATGGCGTCACCACCATCGATCACAAGGAAATCGACGGTATCACCGGCGGCGCGCTGGATGCCGATGAAGGTGAGCCTGGACCCTTCTACATCCAGGGCGATCACACCGGCGGACTGAAGTTCCGCAACATCACGGTGTCGGTTCCCGAGCGCTGATCAGGCGCGCAAAAGGCCGAGCTGTTTCGGTGCGTAGCCCGGAAACACGGTGCGCACGTCGGGATTGCCCAACTGGCCCCGCACCAGTTCGCTCAGCACGTCGCGAAAGTCCGTGGTCAGGTTCAGGTCGCGGCCCTCGTAGAGTTGCTCTTCGGCGAGGCCCGGCCACTTGCCGTAGACCTTGCCGCCGCGCACTCCGCCGCCCATCACGAACATACAGTTGGCGTGCCCGTGATCTGTGCCGCGGTCGCCGTTCTCGCGCGCCGTGCGCCCGAATTCGGACATGGTCACCAGGGCCACATCCTGCATCCGGTCGCCCAGGTCGAGCCAGAAGGCGCCCAAGGCCTGGCTGAACTCGCCGAGCCGCGCGCCGAGTTGTCCGGCTTCGTTCACGTGATGGTCCCAGCCGCCCACGTCCGCGAATGCCATCTCTACGCCCACATTCGCTTTGATGAGTTGCGCGATTTGGCGCAAGCAGTCGCCGAAACGGCCGGCCGGATAATGCGCCGCGCCTGCGGGCACGTATGGCTGCTTCTGAATCGAGCGGAGCAGCGTGACAGCTTCGAATGTCTCGCGCCCCGCGGCCGCCAATTGCGGGTCGGTGCTATCGCTGTAAAGCGTCTCGAACTCCGCGGCAGCCCCGGCATTGCGCACTTGGAAATCGCGCAAATTCTCGATGGCGACGGCCGGCCGTGGACCACGCATCGCGCGCGGCAGCACGGCGCCCATGGCCACCGCGCGCACCGGCGATACCACCGTAGATTCCGCACATTCGGCCCGGTTCATCCAGCCATCGGCCGTCGCCTTCACCCCGGGCGTGCCGGATTCCATGAAGTCCTGCGCATCAAAGTGCGACCGTGTGGGGTCGGGTGACCCGGCCGCGTGTACAATCGCCAGGCGCCCGTCATCCCAGATGGGCTTGAGGGGCGCCAAGGCGGGATGCAGCCCGAAGAAGCCATCCAGATCGATCGCCGCATTCTCGCGCCGGCCGGCATCGCGCGATGGCGGCGGCACCGCAATCGTCGGCCGCAAATCGTAGTAGCGTTTCTCCGCGTGCGGCACCACGATGTTCAGGCCATCGGCAGCGCCTCGCTGAAAGATAGCCACCAGGACTTTTTTGCGCGGCGCAGGCGCGCCCTCCGCATAGAGTGCGCGTTCCAGCCACAGAGGAGCCGCGCCGGCCCCTACCATTGCCAGCGCCGAATTACGAAGAAAAAACCTGCGCGTAAACATACGATCACTTTTTCTGAAACTCCGGCGCGCCCAACTTCACGCCGTCCGGACTGTCTATCCCCATCTTCACGCCCGGGATTTTGTTGGCCGCCAGTGCCACGCTAAAATTCATGCGCGCCAGCAACCCCGCCGAATTCAGCCACTGGTTTCCGGCATTCGAGTATCCGGTCGGTTCTAGTTTTCTGTAGAGCGGCTCACCTAGCTGCGCCAACTGATGGTTTACGGCGAGCCCGAAATCGAGGTTCGCATCCACGGCCCGCAACGCGCTCGCCACCAGTTCAAATGGCGATTTCACCTTCGATCGAAAAGCGCCGCGCGACCAGAACTCCGGCGAATCGAACATCGTCTTCATCACCGCTCGCAGATCGCCGTCCCTCTTCAGGAACGTCGCGGCCATGCGGTCGACCAGCGCCGTGGGAGGATCGTCCGCCACGAAGCGCACCGCCAGTTCATACGAGATGTGGTGCGCCGTCGCCGGGCTGTGGGCCAGCAGATCAAGTACCTTGTAGCCATCCGCGATGCCGCCGCCCGCCGGAATCCTGACTCCCAAAACAATCTTTTCTCCGTCGTCGTGCATGCGCGGATTGAATGCGAACTCAGCCGCACGCCGCGGTTCGCGGACGGTCCAGCCCGTAAAGCAGCGCGCGACTTCGGTCACGTCCTTCTGCGTATAGCCGCCGTTCACGCCGAGCGTGTGCAGTTCCATTAACTCGCGCGCGTAATTCTCATTCAAGCCGAGATGGCGCCGCTGGCCCGCCAGCGTTTGCGGCCCGGCAGATTCCCAGTTATCCAGATAAAACAACATCGCGGGACTTTGTGCCGTCGCCCGCAACAGCTCCTCGAATTTGCCGAGTACATGCGGACGAATCGTATCGCGGTCGTACGCGGTGACCAGGTAGCGGTCGGCCCCCTTCTCCAAAAACACATTGAAGTGGTTGTACCAGAAGTCTGCCAGCACTTCCTGCAACTGCCGGTTGCTGTAGACCGCACGCAGCAGCTTGGCATCCATCAGGTCGCGCGCGACCATGGCCTGCGGCCCCTCGGCGCTCTGAATCAGCCGGCGTGCATCGGGCGGCGCCGCCCCGTATAGTTGCAGCCGAACCCCTTGGCCCACGGCCATCAACAAATCGTCGCGGCGTTCCTGCGGCAGCGACGCAAACAATTCGTATTTCTCCCGTGGGGTGCCTGTCCGCCATGTGCGAAGCTGTCCGGCATCCAGAATGGCGGCCAACGGCTCTGCGCCCGCCTGCGCGTTCTGGCCGCCGCCTTTTTCTAAGCGTACAGCGAGCCCGTGCACCATCATGCGTTTGTCCGGATCTTCCGGAAACGCAAGCCTGCCCTGCACCATTTCCCGCACCATTTCGGGCGACGGATAGTTCCGCAGCATGTCCGCCGTGCTCATACTCAGTGAATCGAGCGGACGCAGCTTTTCGTCCAACACCGGGTTCTCGGCGATGCGCTCTGGATGGAGTTGCAGGTCAATCCACTTCTTCAACCCGATGGCCTCGATGTGCTCCACATCGCCGGGACGTGGGCCGAAAGTCAGCCGATTCAACGCCTGCTCGGCTTTTTCCTGCTTCGCGATGGGCTCGCGGAACGGGGAGCGCTGTTCCGGGTTCTTTCTGGCGTAAGCTGTAACGCCCAGAACCAGGCTGATATTAACGGCCGCTAATACGGCCAGCTTTGTTCTTGCAGGTGCCACTTGTACATATAAACGCGGTTGGCTGGCGAGAAGTTGCGGCAAGCGCCGCAGACGGGTTAACTCCGCAGTCGCAAAAAGAACCAGGAAAGTCCGATAACCAACAAAATAGCCGCGGAGACGGGCACCGGTTTGAGCGCCGCCATGCGCCTCCCGATCTGCGCTAACACCAACGCCAGCACGGCGATCACAATGATTTCCGCGCCGGCTGCCCCGGCCAGCACGTATTTCGCGCTATAGCCGGTGGTGCGCAGAAACAGCGCCAAATATAATCCGTGAAATGCTCCTAAGGCAGCCACGATCAACCATCGCATGCCCGCTTTCGGCAAAAACAGAATCTCCACTGCAAGATAGGCGATGGTCAGGGCTGCGGCTGCCTCCACAAATCGCGCGGGCGGCTGCCACAGCATGTGCGTCACAGTGACCGCCGCCGCGATCTGGCCCGCCAGAAACATGCATGCCAGTAGGATTAACTCGCGGCCCTCGCGCGCCGCCAGCACCAGGCTCGCAAGAAACAAAATCTGTACGGCGCCACCCAGCGCGCATACCAAGCCGCCGCCGGCCTGGGTTATTGCGGTTTCAAAGGCCGTAGGCGGACGGAACCGCAGCGTCGCCTTGGAAAATGAAATATCGAATATGGCCTGATCGTGTTTGCCATTGTTATCGGCCCTTAGTAAATGCACGTGATTCGGCACGGTAACTAGGTAGAAGGTGCATGCCACGTCCAGCGTATCTACCGGCGCGGCAAATTGGTAATCCGCTTCACAGATATAAGATCCGGCGGTAGGCGACTCGTGGCACGCATGTCTAAGCAATTGCGCGGCCCGTCCGCCGCTCGCGAAAGCCATATGCGCGAGCAGCGATTCCGCCGGATTCGCAACGTGCGGTATTTCGTATAGGGGAAGCCGCAATTCGTAATGCGCGTGCGTGCCGCGGATCGCCAGGTCGCCGGAACTCATGCTCATCACGTGCGCCAGCGCGGGACCGGCCAGCATCAGTCCGGCCAGCAGCTTCATGTCTCTGCGGCCGGAACTTCCGGAATGACCATGGCTATGCGCCGGCTGCGCAGGCGCCGGTAGACGATGCGAATCAGCGCCAGCACCGGCACCGATAGAAAAGCCCCCGGAACTCCGGATAGTTCCGCGCCGGCAAATACCCCGAACAAAATCAGCAGAGGATGCAGCTTCATCCCTGTGCGCATCAGTTGCGGAGCCAGGATATAGTCCTGAAAGACCCGGTACACGCATAAGAAAACGAGCGCGCCCACGAAGGGTCCCCCGTTCACCAGTGTCACAATCAGAATGAGCGCGCCCGCGGTGACCGGCCCGATCATGGGAATGAATTCGAGGCTGCCGGCCAGCGCCGCCAGCAATATGCTGAAAGGCACGTGCAGGATCGAAAAGAAAATCGAGTATGCCGTGAACGTGGCCACCGAAAGGAGCAGGATCGCACGCATGTAGCGCGCGAGCAGCAGATCGATATCCGCCAACAGATCGTCCACGCGGACGCGTTGTGACTCATCGTCGATCAGCTCCAGAAAGTGGCGGCGGATCTCGCCGCCATCCTTCAAAAAGAAGAATCCCAGGATGGGGATGATCACCACGTAAATCAGGTTGCTGGCCAGCGCGATGATTCGGGAGCCGGCCCGCGGCAGCAGCGCAAACACGTCGCTTGAGCTGCGCGCGACCTGCTCTTGAATTCTCGCGATGAGTTCGGCCCGCAGAGAGTTGCCCGGCACTGGCTGCTGAAGTTTCTCGAGCAGGGCCGGCATAGACTTGGCCAACGTGTTCGCCTGCTCAATCACGCGCGAACCGATCTGCGTCACCGCCGCGAACAGCGCCGCGATGAAGAGCACGTAAGCGATCGTCAGCGCCAGGGTGCGCGTGCCTTTTCCCGGCAGGAAACGGTCGATCACGTTGACCAGCGGCGAAAGCAGGTACGCGAACAACAGCGCCAGGACGAATACGAAAAGCGTGGTGCGTATCAGGTAGAACAGACAGAGGAGCAGCACGGTAAGCGCCGCGGTCCACGTATAGCGCGCGGCGCGTGTGTCAATCCCCAACATGATAGCCTGTAAGCATTCTAGCAGCGCCCGATCAACCGGCGGCTGGAGCAGCCGGCGGCGCAGCCCGCGCTACCCGCTCGATGCGCACCCGCGCGATGCGGTTGCGTTCCATTTCGACCACCGTATATCGCCGGCCTTCATACTCGATCGAATCTCCCGCCCGCGGTATGTAGCCGAGCCGGTACAGCAGGAATCCGGCCAGCGTTTCGAATCCTGCCTCCGCCGGGATCTCGATCCCATACTCGGTCTCAAGGTCGCGAATGCGCGTAGCACCGTCGAGATCAACGGTACTGGCTTCGGCGCTCGTCTGGACCTGATTCTTCTCGTCGTACTCGTCGTGAATCGGGCCCACAATCTGTTCTAGAACGTCCTCTACCGTCAGCATGCCCGAGATCGTTCCGAACTCATCGACCACCATCGCCATGTGCGAGCGCCCCTGCTGGAACTCGGCAAGCATTTGGCCAACCGGTTTTGTTTCGGGAACCACCAGGTGCTTGCGCAGCAGCCGCCGGATACGGAAGGCGCGGCTGGGACGTCCCACGCGAATTGCCTCCCGGCGTTCCTGCCAGAGCGGCAGCAGATCCTTGTAATGCAGCAGCCCGATGATTTGCTCCGGCTTCTCGTCATAGACCGGAAGGCGCGAGTGCTGCTGCTCGATCATGGTGTCGAGCACTTGGTCGAGCGTGGCTTCCACTGGAACCGAGATGATGTCGTTTCGCGGCACCATGATCTCGCGTACGTAAAGTTCATTCAGATCGAGCACGCGATGAATCATGTCCTCCTGCGCTTCGGGCAGGTAGCCGAGCCCGCGGCTGGACGTCACGATCAGTTTCAGTTCTTCGGCGGAATGCCCGCCCGGACGATGTACCGCGCCGGATCGCAATACATTGGCGATCGCGCCGCTGGATTTCTCGATCACGAAGACGAACGGCAACGAGATGCGCCAGAAGATCAGCAGGGCCGGCGCGATCGTGACCGCCAGCCGGTCCGCCGTAGCGATCGCCAGGTTCTTGGGCACCACCTCGCCGATCACTACATGCAGATAGCTGATTGCCAGGAACGCCAGCACCAGCGTCGCGGCGCTGACGATCTTTGCGCCGAGCGGTCCCCACGCCGGGTGAAAAACGGATTGGACGATGAGGACCACGGTGTCCTCGCCCGCCCATCCCAGGCCCAGACTGCTCAGGGTAACGCCGACCTGCGTGACCGAGAGCAGGCGCGGCGGATTGGCAAGCAGGTTGAGAGCCGTTTGTGCGCCGGAGACGCCCTCCTCGGCGAGTTGCCGCAATCGCGAGCCGCGGACCGAAAGCAGGGCTACCTCAGCGGCCGCGAAGAAGCCATTGAAACCGATCAGCAGCGCAACCAGGATCAGCCGAAATCCTACATACGATTGGGTCATGAATGCGGGCAGTCCCAGATCTTTTATTTTAGGGCCTGGGAATCGTACGCGATTTCACAAACACGCGCTAACCTTTTTTCGGGCTGCCGCGTCTGTATAGATAACTCCGTTACACCTGGCGGGCGCATACACCCGTATCCCCAAGTTTGCGCCCGCAAACTCCACGCACGGCTTTTTTAAAGGGACGCTAGAGTTGCGGCGTGCGCCAAGCGGCGCCGAAACTTGCAGCAGCAGCGCGCCGCGGCGTTTTCCTGCGCTTCGCGGCTTCTTCCTTCGCTGCCGCGCGTTCGTTGGCGCAGGTGCGCATGTCTTCTTCCGTAAAGGTCAGATCGTGCGTTTCGGCATTCGCCGCGCTACGCTCAAGCAGGCTGATGCATAGCAGCGGTAATTCCTGCATCGGGATGCCGTACCGCCGCGCTAATGCCAGGTCGGCATGCACGGTAAACGCGGTCCGGGCCCGATCCTCCGTGACGCGTTCGAATTCAAACACACGATCTCCCTGATCCTGTCTGAAGCCCGTTAATGTGAATTGCATGTTGAAAGTCCTCTAGCGCTCGAACCGCGGGCGGAAGCCGCCAAGTGGCTTTATGAAGGATCAGATCGTACGGCTTGGTTTGAGGTGATCCGTAAGTAGCTGGAAGCGCTCAGACAATTTCTATTATAGCAACCGCGGGGATCAGGCGGGGTTCGCCGTGATTTTCCGTATCGCCCGCAGCGCCTTGACCGCCGCTCGCTTGGCCGCCGGCGTAAGTTGTTCCCCGATCTCGAATGACCGGGCGCCGATGCCGATCAATAACGCTTCCGGGGCACGGCCATAAAGTTGCACCGCCCAAGCCAGCAGCGTTTCCGGTTCGAAGCGATGCATCGCCAGAGAGGCGCGCGGCCTGATCGGTTCGACCCGGATCTCGCCGGCCGCCACACTGGCGTGCGCGTCGACGAAGATCACCTGGTTCGCCTCGGCGATCGCCTCAACCAATTCGGGCGTCAGTTGATGGCAGGCAATCGCATTTCCGCCCAGCTTCCGCGCGACCAAAGGCCCGGCCCCATCGTCGCCGCGCAGCGAATTGCCGTAGCCGATTACTAGCGTGTTCACGAGCGTATTTCATCGAGCAGCGTGCCGTCCGCGGCCAGCAAATGGATCGAGACGTGCGGCATGCCGGCGGCGTGCGTCGAACAACTCAAGCACGGATCGAACGCGCGGATCACCGCCGACACGCGGTTCAGCATGCCTTCGCGCAGATGATTGCCGTCGATGAAATGCTGGCTCACCTGGCGCACGCTCTGATTCATCGCCAGGTTATTGTGTCCGGTGGCGACGATCAGATTAGCCCAGCGGATGGCACCCTTTTCGTCCACCTTGTAATGATGGATCAGCACGCCGCGCGGCGCTTCCACCATACCCACGCCTTCGAGCGCATTCACGCCCGCGTGCGCCCGCACGTGCGTATCCACGATCGCCGGATCTTCCAGCAGCGCCTCCATCCGCTCCAGCGCATAAAGCGCTTCGATCAGCCGCGCATAGTGATAATGGAACGCGCTTTCGACCATGCGCCCATAGCGCTGATGGAACTCGGTGAACTCGGCGTCGGCTTCCGGAGTGCCGCAGCGGTCGGCCGCGTTCAGCCGCCCCAGCGGACCCACGCGATAGATGCCATCCGGATAACCCATCGGCCGGTAATACGGCGCTTTCAGGTAACTCGTGGGCAGCGTGGTTTCGCCGATGTAGCGTGCGTATTGCCGCCCGCCGATCTGGTCAGCCACGATGTTGCCTTCCGGGCCGCGGAAACGCAGCCTGCCATCGTAAAGCTGGAAGCTTCCCGAAGAGTCGACCAACCCCGCATACAGCGTCGGCGCGTTGCCGAAGTTGGCGATCTCCTCGCCGAACTGGTCCACCACGCCTTTGAAGAAATCGAGTGTGCGGTGCGCGATCACTTTGGCCGCTGGCAGCCCAGCGCGGATGCGATCGCGAGTCTCCGCGATCAGCGGCGCGTTCACTCCGCCCGGCACGGTCCATGCCGGATGGATGCGTTCGCCCGCCAGCCATTCGATCACCTGCTGCCCGAACTTGCGCAGCGCGATGCCGTCGCGGGCCCGTTCCGGATGCTGCTCCACCAGGCCAAGCACGTTGCGCCGCGCGGGATCGGAATCCATGCCCAGCAACAAATCCGGCGCCGACAGATGAAAGAAACTCAGCGCGTGGGATTGCACGAACTGCCCGCAATGCAGCAACTCGCGCAGCAGCGCCGCGGTCTCCGGAATCTCCACCGCCATAATGGCGTCGCACGCCTTCACCGAAGCCAGCAGGTGGCTTACCGGGCAGATGCCACAGATACGCGCGGTGATCGCCGGCATCTCGTAGAACGGCCGCCCCTCGGTGAATTTCTCGAAGCCGCGGACCTGTGTGACATGCAGTTGCGCATCGGTCACGTGTCCGTCGTCGTCCACCTGGATGGTGACTTTGGCGTGCCCTTCAATGCGGGTGACCGGTTCAATTTTGAGCGTCTTCATACTGGCACCAGAATTATCCGAACTTCACCTTTCCCGCGAGGTCGGGCACGCGGCCTTCCAGCAGCTCGCCGATCACGAAGGCGATGGCCTTGGCCGGCGGCGGGCACCCCGGCACGTGCAGGTCGACCTTGATGGCGTCGTGCACCGGAACTGCATGCTTCAGTAGCGCCGGCACCCCGTCGGTGGGCGGCGCGCCGTAGATCCCGTCGAGCAGCTTCTTCACGGGGATGTAGTTCCGCATGGCCGGCACGTTGCTGGTGACCGCGCAATCGCCCAGGGCCACCACCAGCTTGCTGCGCGCGCGGATCAGCCGTGCCTTCTCGAGATCGTCCTGGCTGCTGATGGCGCCTTCGATGATCGCGACATCCACCGCCTTGGGGAATTCCTGCGCATCCACTAGCGGACCGTATACCAACTCCAGGCGTCCGGCCAGCGGCACCAGCGCTTCGTCAATATCCAACAGCGACATGTGGCAGCCGGAACATCCGTCCAGCCACGCCGTTGCGACTCTGGCTTTTCTCATCGATGCCCTCCGCGTCTCACCGCCAGCCAGGAAATGTTATCGGACCGCTTGGTCATTTCTTCCGCCGCCCGTCCCTTTTCCGCCATGGCGCCCGTGGGACAGACTTGCACGCACTTGCCGCAGCTCGTGCAGTTGCGCGCCTGGCCCCAAGGCTTGTTCAGATCCGCGATGATCATGGAGTGGATGCCGCGCGACGCCACGTCCAACACGTGCGCTCCCTCCACCTCGTCGCAGGCCCGCACGCAGCGCGTACACAGGATGCAGCGATTGTGGTCCAGCACGAAGCGCTCGTGCGTCACGTCTACGGGCAGGTGCGGATAGCTGTACGGATAGCCCACGTACGTGACGCCCAGCTTCTCGGCCATCGCCTGCAGTTCGCAATGGCCGTTTGAAACGCACACGGCGCACACGTGATTCCGTTCGGAAAACAGGAACTCGAGGGCCATGCGGCGATATCGCGTCAGCCGTTCGGAACTCGTAGTCACCGACATGCCGTCCTGTACCGGCGTAGTGCAGGCGGGCAGCAGCCGGCCCACGCCCGAAACTTCCACGATGCACAGGCGGCACGCGCCCACCGCGCTTAATCCTTCCAGGTAACAAAGCGTGGGAATGTATTTGCCGTTGGCACGCGCGGCTTCCAGGATCGTTTGCCCCGCCGTCGCGTCGATGTACTCGCCGTCGATCTTGATGGAGACTTTGTCCATGTCAGTTCCTTAGGCTTCGATCAGTTCCTCGACGCGATGGCCATGCTGATTCTCGGTGATGTCACAACGCAGGCAGCGTCCGGCTTCTTCCTGCGCCTCCTGCCGGGTTAATCCCAGCATGGCGGCATTGAAGTTCAGCACGCGCTCGCGTGCGGGCAATTCGGCCAACTCGTGGCGATGACATTCGCTGGCCTGCGCGGGAACCGTTTGCGCATATTCGAACTTCGGCATGACCTGCTCGAAACGCGCCGTCCCCATCAAGCGCGCGTCGATGTTGCGCGCCGCCTTCTTGCCCAGGCCCATGGCGTTCGACACATTCGAAGCTCCGGTGATGGCATCGCCGCCCGCATAGAATTTGCTGCGGCTCGTTTCGAGCGTGTAGCGGTCGACCTCGATGGTCCCGTTCTCGTTGATCTTCAGACCCGAGCCGCGGCCGAAATCCGGATCCACGGCTTCGCCTACCGCCAGGATCACAGTGTCGCATTCGTAGCGGCGAATCTCCTCGGTCGGCACAGGCTTGCGCCGGCCGGAGGCGTCGAACTCGCCCAGCCGCGTCTTCACCACTTCGATTGCCTTGGCGCGGCCCTGATCGTCCCCCACGATGCGATGCGGCGTGGCCAGGAAAATAAATCGCACGCCTTCGGCTTCCGCCGCGTCGGTCTCTTCTTTGATCGCGGGCATGTCTTTGCGCTCGCGCCGATAGATCACCGTGACGTCGGCGCCCTTGCGCAGCGCCGTGCGCGCCGAATCGATGGCCGCGTTGCCGCCGCCGATCACCACCACCTTCCGTCCCAACTGCGCGGGCTGATTCTTGGACACCGCTTCCAGGAAGATCAATGCCGGCACCACGCCTTGCAACTCCGTGCCGGGCAGATACACCCACGACTCTTTCCATGTCCCGATCGAGATGAACACGGCGTTGTACATGTTGTCGAGCTCGTTGAGCGAGATGTCGCGGCCCACCGCCGTGTCGCATACGAACTCCACGCCCATGCGTTCGATCAACTCGATCTCGCGATCGAGCACCGATTTCGGCAGGCGATACTCCGGCAGCGCATAACGCAACATGCCGCCGGGCAGCGGATTCGAATCGTACACCGTGACCTCGTGGCCCAGCAGCGCCAGATAGAACGCCGCCGTCAAGCCCGTCGGGCCGCCGCCTACCACCGCCACTTTCCGGTCGGTCGGCTGCAGCTTATACGCGGCTACGCGATCCACTAGCGATTCAAAGCGATTGGATTCGTAAATCGAATCCGCGATCGTGCGATGCACCTCGCGCATGTTCACCGCTTCGTCTATAGCGTGCCGCCGGCAGCGATTGTCGCAAGGATGCTGGCAGACGCGGCCCGTGGAAGCCGGCAGCGGATTGTCCATCACCACGGAAAGAAACGCGTCCTCCAGCCGGTCCTCGCTGTAGAGCTCCAAAAATCGCGGAATATTCATGTGCAGCGGACAACTGTTCTCGCAGGGCGAAAGCGCCAGATCCTCGCACACGCCCGCGCGGCAGCGCTGCGACCGGATGTGATCCTCGAACTCGTGCCGGAAGTGCCGCATAGTGGTCAACACCGGGTTCGGCGCGCTCTGCCCCAATCCGCACAGCGACGTATCGCGAATCATGCGGCCCATTTCGTCGAGCCGCTCCAGGTCGTCGCTGCTGGCCTGTCCGCGGGTGAATGCGTTCAGAATCCGCAGCGCCTTATCCAGCCCCACGCGGCACGGGATGCATTTGCCGCACGACTCGGAGTGCGTGAACTCGATGAAGTACCGCGCCACATCTACCATGCAGTTGTCTTCATCCATCACCACCATGCCGCCCGACCCCATGATCGATCCAAGCTGCGCTAACGTTTCGTAATCGACGGGCGTATCGAACAATTCCTGCGGGATGCATCCGCCCGATGGACCGCCGGTCTGCACCGACTTGATGTGGCGGCCGTCCACGCCGCCCTCGCCTGAGTCGTAAATGAACGCTTTGAGCGGCGTGCCCAGCGGCATTTCCACCAGGCCGGTATTCATGATCTTGCCCACCAGCGAGAACACCTTCGTGCCCGCGCTCTTGGTGCTGCCGGTCTCGGTGAACCACGCCGGCCCTTTGGCCACGATCGGCGCGATGTTGTACCAGGTCTCCACGTTGTTGATGTTCGTCGGGCAGCCCCACAGGCCTTTGCGCGCCGGGAACGGAGGCCGCGGCCGGGGACGCCCGGCGAAGCCCTCCAGCGATGCGATCAGCGCGGTCTCTTCGCCGCACACAAACGCGCCCGCGCCTTCCACCAGCCGGATATCGAAATCGAATCCGCGGCCCATGATGTTGGCGCCCAGTAGCCCGTACGCCCGCGCCTGGTCGAGCGCGCGGCGCAGGCGATGCACCGCCAGCGGATACTCCGCCCGTACATACACGATGCCTTCCGTCGCGCCCGTCACATATGCGCCGATCAGCATGCCTTCCAGCAGTGCGTGCGGATCGCTCTCGATTTCGTTGCGGTTCATGTAAGCGCCCGGATCGCCTTCGTCCGCATTGCAGACGATGAATTTCCGGTCGCCTTCCGCCTTCCGCAGAAACTCCCACTTCAAGCCCGTGGCGAATCCCGCGCCGCCTCTGCCGCGCAGCTTCGAAGCTTTGATCTGCTCGATCACCATCTCCGGCATGGCGTCGATCAAAACCTTATATAACGACTGGTAGCCGCCCACCGCGATGTACTCTTCCACATCGTCCGGGTTGATCAGGCCGCAGTTGCGCAGCACGATCTTCTTCTGCATTTTGAAGAACGGCACATCGCGCCAGTTCGGGATTTCGGGAAAACCCTCGCCGTAACGCACCTGCGCGGTCAGGTGGTCCCATTCTTCGATTTTGCAAAGCGCCAGGTCGGCCGGGACGCGCCCTTCGGCCATCTCATCCAGCAGCCGGTCGACATGACGCACGTGAAAGCGGCGCAAGATTACCAGCGGATGCCCTGGCAGCCAGACATTCACCAGCGGCTCCTGCGCGCAGAAACCGAAGCATCCGGTGGCGACCAGGCGCACATCCCGCCCGCGCTGGTGGATGGCTTCGGAAAACGCGTGGAAGACGCCGTCGGCGCCGTTGCCGTTGCCGCACGTGCCCATGCCCACCGCGATGCGCGGGCGGTTGGGCAGCAGCTTGGCGAGTCCCGCTTCTTTTACTGCGCTGAACGAGGAGATGTCCTGGATGCGCATATCATTTCCCCTTCTCGTGTTCCAGCGCTTCCACTTCGCGATGCAAAGCCTGCTCGTTCATGTGCCCATAGATGGCGTGATCCACTTCCACCACCGGCGCCAGCGCGCATTGTCCGAAGCAGGCCACCGTGCGCAGCGAGAACTTGCCGTCCGGTGTGGTGACCGAGAGTTTGTCCGCGCCCCCTTCCTCGCCGCCGTCCGCGACGCCGAGTTCCAGCTTCAGGCGCTCCAACAGGTTCCGCGAGCCGCGCGTGTGGCACGCCGTCCCGCGGCAGATGCAGATGGTATGTTCGCCCTGCGGCTCCAGGTTGAACAACGCATAAAACGTGGCCACCCCGTACACTTGCGCCAGCGGTATGCCGGTCTTTTCTGAAATGGATTCGAGGATTTCGAGCGGCAGGTACTTGTGTGGCTGATGCTCCTGAACTTTTTCCAGGATGCTCAGCAGCGCGCCAGTGCGGTCTTCACAAGCGGCTATGACCTGGTCCGTGAATTCCTGGTCGCCCAGTTTGGCCTTCACGTTCGTGGCACCTCCTATGGTCAGCGCCTTAACACCAGATATTAGCATCTATAAATATGATTTTCGCAACCAGAACCGCGCGCGTGAGCCGGCCCCCTCCCGGCCCCCTCGCTTTCGCAGCGGCCCGAAACGAGCCCCCGGCCGCCGCGCTATCCTGTAGCCATGGCGGGGTGCGCTATGAAACGGGTCTTTTCGTTGTTCGCGTGCCTGTGGCCCGTGCTGGCTTCGGCTGCGCCCAACGCGGCCGACTTGGCGCGCCAGGTGCGCGAAATTTCGCTTGATCCGGCCGAGTGTTACCACATTCGCGACGTCGCCCTGCATAAAGACGAAGCGCGCATTTTCCTGACCGACGGTTACCTCATCTTCGCCAAGCCCGCCGCCGGCCTGCGCATGTCCGCCGTCTTTACCTCCAGCCAGGAAGGCGGCGATGCCGAGGTGCTGCTGCTGCCGCCCAACCTCGGCGAACGCCGTTCGCTGGCGTCCTACACCGGCTCGCCAAACCTCGACGAACACCTCAAGGCTGCTGTGCTGGTCTTCACCGACGATACCTACGCCAAGCTGATGGACCAGATCCACCAGAACTCCGAAATCCGCAAGAGCCCCGAGATGGGCGCGCTCATGAACGATCGCTGGACCCCCGTGGTGCGCAACATAGCCACCAGCTTCGAAACCCGGCTCGTCTGGGATTTGATTTTGGGCGCCCCCCAAACGCATGGCTTCTTTGCCATGTCCATGATGGGGAACACCCTCGGCAATTTCGACCTGTATTATGACCGTCGCGCCCGCGAGCAGATCATGGTCGGCAAGCTGAACACCCGCGATAACGTTCTGTTCCTCGATATCTGGTGCAGTTTCGTGGCGCGCTCCTTCCGCGGCCGCGAGATGGAGCCCGACTTCGCCTTGGATGATTTCCGCATTCAAGCCGCCTTGCAGCCCGACTTGAATCTCCAGGTCGATAGCAAGGTCCAGCTCAAACCCGGGCGCGAATTGCCTGTCCTGGCTTTCGATGTCGCGGAGCCTATGAAAATTACGGCAGTCCTGGTGGATGGCCAGCCGGCCGAAGTGCTCGAACGCGACTCGCTGCGCGCCCAACTGGTGCGCAACGTCGGCAACAAAATGTTTTTGGTGGTGCCCTCCACCCCGCTGCAGCCTGACCGGGAATACGAACTGGAGTTCCGCAACCAGGGCAAGGTCATCTTCGACGCCGGCAACCAGGTCTACTACGTCGGCGCGCGCTCCAACTGGTTTCCCAATTCCGGATTGCAGTTCGCGAAATATGATTTGACCTTCCGCTATCCCAAAAGCCTCGACCTCGTGATTCCCGGCGATCTGGTGGACGAGCACGAAGAGGGTGACTGGCGCATCACCCATCGCAAGACCGGCGTGCCGATCCGCTTCGCCGGTTTCAATCTGGGGAGGTATGAGCGGCTGCGCGTTTCGCGCGACGGCTATACCGTCGAAGTCTGTGCCAACCGCGCGGTCGAGCCCGCCTTGGCCAGCGAGCGTCTGGAACCGCCTCCCGAATCGGTGCCCGCGGCGCCGCGCCGCCTTCCGGAGCGGGAACTCATCCTGCCGCCCGAACCAGGGGTGGCTTACGAGCCGGTCGAACGATTGCGGGAGATCGCCTCGGAGATTACCGCCGCGCTGGAATTCATGGCCGCGCGTTTCGGTCCGCCCGCGCTCAAGACGCTCACCGTCGCGCCCGTCCCCGGTACATTCGGGCAAGGCTTCCCTGGCCTCATCTACCTCTCCACCATGTCCTATCTGGCGCCGCGCGAGAACGCTATCCGCAACTTGAACGCGCACGGCCGCCTGTTCTTTTCCGAGCTGTTGCAAGCCCACGAAACCGCCCACCAGTGGTGGGGCAACGTGGTGACGGCCGCCGGTTATCACGACGAGTGGCTGATGGAAGCGCTGGCGGAGTATTCGGCGCTGCTTTACCTGGAAAACCGCAACGGCGCGCAGCCCGTAGCGCTCGAGTTGGATGAGTACAAAGCGAATCTATTGCAGAAGACCGCCGCCGGCCAGACGGTCGAATCCACCGGACCGATCGTGCTCGGTTTGCGCCTCGACAACTCGCAGGCTCCCCAGGCCTACCACGCCATCACCTACGGCAAAGGATCGTGGATCATGCACATGCTGCGCCGCCGCATGGGCGACGATCGCTTTATCGCCATGCTCGGCGATCTGCGTAAGGAATACGAGCGCAAACCGCTCTCGACGGACGATTTCCGCAAAGCCGCCGCGCGCTTTCTCCCGCCCCACTCTGACGATCCCGACCTGGAGAATTTCTTCGACCAGTGGGTCTACGGCACCGGCATCCCATCGCTCAAGATGAAATATACGGTACGCGGCAAAGGCCGGTTGATGCGGCTGAACGGTACCATCACGCAGAGCGACGCTGGGCCGGACTTCAGCACGCTCGTGCCGGTCGATATCGAATTCAGCCACAGCAGGAATCAGACCATCTGGGTGCGCACCGCGGACGGCACCTCGACTTTCAGCGTGCAGGTGCCGCAAACGCCCGCGAAGGTGCTGCTCGATCCGGACTCGAGCGTCCTGCGCCGCTAAACGCTCCTGATACAATCAAGAATAACCGCGTGCGGGAGTAACTCAACGGTAGAGTCACAGCCCTCCAAGCTGTTGGTTGCGGGTTCGATTCCCGCCTCCCGCTCCAGCGTCCCTATAACCCGCGAAACGGACTTGGACACTCGGGTAGTGGCTAGGCTTGAACTCTTAATAAATTAGTTGTGCTTGACCGCTCGGGGTACGATGCGCTGATACTGGGTTATGCCTGAGCAGCCAAAGAAGCGCAATCCCCGGCCCCGCGATGTCAACGCGCGGGCTTTTCAGATCGTCCAGGAGGCAACCGGCCAAGCGCCGAAATATGAACCGGGTGCGCCGGATGTTACTAAGAATCCCCACGCGGTAGCCTTGGGACGCACGGGCGGCTTGAAAGGCGGCGCGGCGCGGGCGGCTGCGCTCTCGCCTGCCAAACGCAAAGCGATTGCCGCTAAAGCGGCGCGGGCGCGGTGGGGGAAGAAAGCGTAAGGGACGGTCAATGTCAGAGGCGGCGCAAGCACCCTTACAACCCGACGTTGATTTCGGCCTGGAGATCGAATTTAAGCCGCACAGCCCTGATCCCGCCCGCGTCTACCGGGCGATGACGGAGCTTATCGAAGCATGTCAACAGGTTGATATTGACCTTGCCGGGTCCATCAGCCCGCGATTAAAGCCTGTTTTGTTCCTCGAAGACATCCGCACAGGCTCCCTCACGACATTTTTGCGCGAATCCCTTGAGTCCATTGACGACGACGCACTGAAAGCGCTGGAATGGAAGAAGCTCGTCGGAGCTTATTTGGTAAAGGGTAAGCGCATGATCGTCGGGTATCTCAAGAACCGAGAGACAATAGAGAGCAAAGAAGAGGTCTACGACCTGCAAGCGGTCATTACTGAGGCTGCCAGACAGACTGGCGCGGCGGAGTTGCCGACGTACAAGCCTCTACCAGCGGGGAAAGTCGCGGGGTCCGTTCTCCTGCTGTCTGCGGCCAGCACGGCGCTTGCGCCGGATGACCGCGCCCAATACCTCAGCCCCGACGGCCCCGTGGAGATCAACACTCGCTTCCGAGTAACGCAAGAACGCATCGAAGAGGTGTTGACGGAGCAGACTATTATCAATCACCCGGATATGATTCTAAAGGTCAAAAAGCCGGATTTCCTTGGCGACTCGATGTGGGACTTCCGGCATGAAGGTAAAAGGCTCCCAGCGAAGCTAGCTGATTCAGGGTGGCTGCAACAGTTTCACAGTGGCACTATCGTACTTCGCCCGGGTGATGCGCTTGACGTAGCCGCCGAAGAGACCATCAGGTACGGCTACGATCAGGAAGTTCTGGCGAAGTATTACAAAGTGCTGCGAGTCCGCAGAGTTATTTCCAGAGAACAATAAGTTTCAATCGACATCCATGCTTGAGCGGTCTAGAATGAAAGTATGAACAAACTAGACGCTGCCCAACATCCCAAGTAGTCGCCGCCCTAGTGGAAGGCAATTCGATCCGGCCAACTTCCCGCATGACGGGCATTGCCAGCAACACCGACACTCTTGGTTGAACTCGGGGCCGCTTGTTCCCAATACCTCGGTGCCGCCTTGGTCAAGCTGCCTTGCAAGCGCATTCAGTGCGATGAGATTTGGAGCTACGAGGCGGCCAAACAGAAGAATGTCACGCCCGCGATGGCGAAGAGAAGTTTGCGGCGACACCTGGACCTGGGTTGCGATCTGTGCCGATACAAAGCTGATCTGCTCCCGGCTTGTCGGGAAGCGTGACCCGGTTGCGCCACGCAATTCATTCAGGATCTCGCGGGCCGTCTCACGCATCGCGTCAGTTGACCTCTGACGTCCTAAAGCCCTGCTTGACGGCGGCTGCTGATGGATTCGGGGAAAACATCGATTACGCGATGCTGGTCAAAGTGTACGGCAACGATCCCAGCGAAGAAAAGCGCTATAGCCCGGCCATTTGCACGGGCTGCAAGAAACAGGCCGTGAGTGGCGATCCCGACCCGAAGCACATAAACACCCCATACGTGGAGCGCCAGAACCTCACGATGCGCATGTGAATGTGCCGCTTCACCCGGTTAACGAATGCCTTCTCAAAAAAGATCGAAAGCCCGTCGCGTCTGTGGCTCTGCACGTCATGTATTACAACTTTGTGCGCATCCACCAGACGTTGCGGGTTACGACCGCCATGACTGCGGGTTTGACCGGACGGCTATGGTCTATCCATGACGTAGTTGCATTGTTGGATCGGAGCGGCGTCGTGAAGGCCGCCTAACTACTCTTTCCCCTTGCCTTTAAAGAGGTGCGGGTTATTGCGCCTCGCTTCCTCAATCGCCTTTGGGAAGCGCTTCATGGCTTGTTCGAGCAGTTGCCTAGTCATTCTTCGGTGTTCCTCAGCCTGGGCCGGGTCCTCCTTCACCGTTATCTTATGCCCGACCTGGACAACCGCGTCCCTCGGGAGAACCGGATAGAAGAACCTGTTGCGAAAGCTATGCGCTCCTGTCTCCTGGAGAAAATCGTCCCTGAGTTGGCGGATTGTTTCGACGAATTCCTGTAGTACGCTATCGAACTCATTCGTCGCTATCGAGGAATCTGGGCACAGCCGGAGAATGCCTGCGAACTGAGAATCGAATACGTCAATGCGCGAGCGAAGCACATCAACCCATTCTGGCCGTTCCAGCCACATCCCTTCCTTGCAAAGGATGAGGACGGTAATGGGACCAGAGACGTATGACGATGTAGTTTCAGCGAGCCTGAACAGTCGCAACGCGAGGGAGATAACCTGAAGCGCCGGGAGATTAGCGGCAAATAGCCGCCTCGCCTCATGCCGGTAAAATGTCGAATCCCACCCGACCAAAGTTGGTGCATCGTCTCGGATTGCGGTGAGCCGCGAACCGGCATTGATCCATACGTCAAAGTCGCTCCCATCCGTTGCTCGCGCACAGGCGATGAAACGCATATAACGGCGGTCCTTTGGAAGTTTCCGGACCTCCCGGTCGTATTCCTGCCACTGATCGCGGAATACGCGCTTAAAGCCCGCCAGGGTTGATCCATTTGAATTGCCCAAAGCGTCTTTCAAGCACTCCACGAAACCGTCAATTACTTCGCCGTCGCCAGTGCCTCCAAGAGCCACTTGGAAGTTACCTGCTGCGATCGGTTCAAGCTTGACCACCGCGCACTTGTACCCAGCGCTGTCCGTCTCCTGGGAATCCGCACAAATCACCGCACCGCTCCGGCATCGAAATGCAGCTATCAGCGTCACGCGCCGTATCCTCGATTCCTTCCAAGGATACGCTTGCTTGAGCGGACGGGAAGGTTAACCGATGGCCAAGGCGCGCCGGGACGCGGGAACATCTTGCCCGCACTATCAAATTTCCAGCATCACGGCGCAACGGTGCTATTACGGTCTCAGATCAGTTTGGCGGCAATCCGTATGCCACTCCTAAAGATTTAAGAGCTCAAACTGAGCCACTACCGACACCCGAGATGGTGGTTACCCGACCTTCGGCTTCTGGAAATTGACAAGCAGGCACAGAGTCTGGCCCGAGGCTCGCAAGTAGTTGAGACACTGCGCGGTGTGTTCGCGGGAGAGTCCTGCGGCACATTTCAACTCGATCACCAGTACATCTTCCACGAGGATATCGGCAAAGTACTCTCCCACGCCATGGCCCTTATAAGTTACTGGAAATGAAACTTCGGCGGCGGCTCGCATGCCCCGAAGACGGAGCTCGTGGAGCAGCGCACGTTGGTACACCTTCTCCAGGAAGCCCGCGCCCAAGGTGTTGGACACCTCGAAAACAGCTCCGAGCACCCGCTCGGTCAAGTCGTCGGAGTATCCGCGTTCATCGGCGGCCAATTTCATAAGTGTCATTCTCGACCGCCACTCTCAAGATAATTTATGGGCCGCAGCCCTCGGCGATGCGGCCCGTCCCCCCCAGTCACAGCCCCGCCAAAAAAATCTCGCCGCCCCAAACCCCTTGACCCACCAACACCCCGGCCCATCCATCCGGGCCGCGCCCCCCAAAGTCCGCCCCGCCCGCCTGCTACCGTGGAGCCGGTATTAAGCGCAAAGGGGCTTCGGATCTCGCGGCGCGAGGCGCCCCGTTTTGCGCGAGTATTTCAAAAAAGGGCGCCACGCTATGGCATCTGACCTACAAATCGCGGCCAATCGCCGCAACGCACGTAAATCTACCGGACCGCGAACCCCCGAAGGCAAGGCGCGCGTCGCCTTCAACGCCCTCCGCCACGGCCTCCGCGCCCGTACCACCGTCATCCTGCACGACGAGGATCCCGAAGAGTTTTACGAACTGCACGCCGCCATCCAGGCGCATTACGACCCGCAAAACCCTCCCGAACAGTACCTCGTCGATGATATGGCCAACTCCGAATGGAAGCTCGCCCGCAGTGAAAAGCTCGAGCGCGATCTCTGGGCTGAAGATATGCCCGCCAGCGTCCGTACCCTGCACATCTTTCGCCTCGGCCAGGCCCAGGCCCGCCTCAAACAGGATTGGCAGAAGGCCTACCGCGAGCTCGAGCGCATTCGCCAGGAACGTGCCCGTGCGGCCGCCCCGCCGCCTCCGGCCGATTCGCCCGCCAAGAATCCCAAAAAGTTCGTTCCGCCCGATAAGCTGAAAGTCTCCTGGTACAATCCGCGCACCGGTGAAGAGCAGATCATCACCCGCACCGTCAACGGCCAACCTGTCGACGAATTCCCCCGCGATCCCGGCCCGCCCGCTGAATCCTCCTCATAAACCCGCAGTCTCCCTAAGGAAAATACCCCCAGCATTTATATGCCGTGGCGCGATAATTCCGCGGCCCACAGCTTACTCCATCGCAGCTTATCGGTGCCGTATCCTTCTTAAATCGCTTTCCCATAAGTGGGTATAGGCCGGCAATAGAACTTCTCGCCGTCCGGTACGGCCCTGTTCCCCATTCCTTGAATTTAATTATCGCTTTACTGTGAACGGTTTGCCCGCCGCACCCGCCGCTCCGCCTTCTGCCGGACCGCTATCGTGGTCCCGAAAAAGGAGTTCCGCAAGGCTTGGAACTTCGATCCATGCAGCTAGCACCCGAGCCGATTATTATCATTATCATCGACGGGTTCGTGGCTTAACGCCACAGTAAAGAAAACATAATTCGGCGCTTAACCCAGCGCGTCACCCAAATTTCCACGAAATCGGTGGCCACATTAAAGGCAAATCCTGGTATGATTCTTTGGGGGTGCTTTACTAAGGCTACCCCCAAAGAACACCAGACCGGAAATATCCCAAATCGCAGGGCTGGGCAGGATTAATGAAGGCCAGATTATTGGTCTCCTTGCTATTGACAATCCCGCTCGCCGGAACGCTCGTTCGCTCCGTTCCGCCGCCCAGGACGCCGCACCTGGCCCGATCCGCACAGCGGGCTGCCTTGCCGAGGCCCCTCAAAGCCATCCTCGATCAATTTGCCAAGTCCTACTTCGCCGGAAATATAGCCGCCGCCGCCGATCTCGCGCGCCGCGGATATCAACAGTCGCGGCAAACGCACCAGCTTCACTTGGCATCCCACTTCCTGCAGAACCTGGCCGGCTGCCAGCTCGCCCTTCACCAATACCAGGAGGCTCTCCGGAATTTTGTCGCCGCCCGCCAGTTGGCCGAAACGGCGCACGATGCGGATACTGCCGCCAAAATCGAAATCAATATTTCGTCTTTATATACTCAATTAGGACAAATTGATGCTGCTTTAGACGCCGCGGCCCACGCCAGCGCTGCGCTCTCCGCCAAAGAACAGACCAAGGCCTGGATCCACATGGCCACGCTCCGCGCCGCCCAGGACCGCATGCCTCAGGCGCTCGCTCTCTTCGCGCAGGGCATCGCCGCTGCCGATCGTGCCCGCGACCTGTCCACATATACCATCGGCTGGAACGATCTCGGAGAGGAGTATCTGAAGCGCCGCCAGTTCCCCCGCGCCGAGCACGCCTTCCTGGAAGCTTATCGCGTTCGCAAGCTCAACCACCTCCCGGGCCTCGAGAGTTGCTACCGCTATCTCGGCCTGCTCCGCTTCGCGCAGGGCGATCTGCCTGCTGCCTCCTTCCTGCTCGATCGCGCCGCCGCCTTCATCGCCCGGCCCGGAGGCCTGGTCCCCGATTGGGAAATCTACTACGCGCGCGGCCGCGTGCGCCTTGAGCAGCATCGCCTCGAACCCGCGCTCGATGATCTCCGCATCGCCGCCCGCCTCGCCCGCATCTGGCGCCGCGATGCCCCGCCCGATGATGCCACCCGCATCGCGGCCGAAAACTCCGTGCAGAAGGTGTATGCCGCCTTCATCGAGGCCGGCGGCCAGCTTTATTTTGAAACTCACCGCCCCGCGCTCGCTCAGGAAACTTTCCAGGCCGCCGAAGCCAACCGCGCCGCCAGCCTCCGCGCGCTCCTCGCTGAGCCCTCGGGATGGCGCCGCCGCCTGCCTCCCCCCTATTGGGAATCTCTCCGCCGGCTCGAATCCGCCGAAGTCGAATTGCTGCGCACCCCGCGTGCCCCCGGGCTCGCCGAGCACGTTCAACAGTTGCAGGGCGCGCTCGTCCAATGGGAGTCCCAGGCCGGCTCCAATTCCGGTCCCGAGCGCCCCGATCTGCTCGCCTCCACCCGCCGCACCCTCCGCCCCGATGCGGCTTTTTTTTCCTTCCACCTCGCCCCCGCGCATTCTTACCTGTGGGCCGTCTCGCGCGATCGCTTCTCTCTCTATCGGCTGCCTCCCGGTCCTGGTATAGCCGCAGTGGTTGATCGCTTCTCCCGCGATATCCGCCAGGGCGATCCCGGCGCCCCAGCCGCCGGCGCCCAGCTCTTCCAGATCCTGTTCGGTCAGCTCGATCCCGCCTTCCGCAAGAAGCCCCGCTGGCTGCTCGCGCTCGATGCCCAATTGTTTGAGTTGCCCTTCTCGGCGCTCCCGGTCGAAACTCACGGTGCCCAGCCCGTCTACCTCGCCGAGCGCCATACCTTGCAATTCATCTCCGGTGCCGCCATGCTCGCACCCTCCGTTTCTCGGGAGCGGCCCTCCACCGGGCCTTTCCTCGCGGTCGCCGACCCCGTATACAACACGGCCGATCCGCGCTGGAACGGCCCGCGCTCCGCTTCGCTGTTCAGCTTCTTCACCGCCCGCGCTGCTCAGGCTGACTCGTCCGCCGGCCTCTCTCTGGCCCGCCTGGTGGGCAGCGCCCACGAGGCCGCCGCTTCCGCCGCCGCCTGGGGAGGCCGCCCGATTCTACTCGAGGGCCTGGCCGCTTCCCGTGCCCGCCTCCAGAGCGAACTCGCGCGCCGCCCTGCCGTCTTGCATTTCGCCACCCATATGCTGCGTTCCTCCCTCTCCACTCGCCCCGGCCTGATCGCGCTCAGCCTCAACTCCGCCGGCCAGAACGAAGTCCTCGGCCCCGTCGAGATCGCCACCTGGAACCTCCATGGCCTCCTGGTTTCCTTAAGCGGTTGCAGCTCCGGATCGGCCGATGTGCTCCCCGCTACCGGCCTCATGGGTTTGACCCGCGCCTGCCAGGCTGCCGGCGCGCGCGCCGTGGTCGCCAGCCGCTGGTCCACCCCCGATGATACCGGCGCTTTCTTCCTCGCCTTCTATCGTGCCTTGCGTGCCGATCCCTCTGCTGGCCCGGCCCTCGCGCTCCAGCAAGCTCAAGTTCAAATGCTCCGTTCTCACGCCTGGCGTTCCAGCCCCCGCTACTGGAGCGCCTACTTCGTTACAGGGAATCAACAATGACCTCGCCTGATACTACTGAAGAAACTATGGATAGCCCCGATACGAGCCCGGCGCCCGCTAACCAGTGGGCAGGTTTGGTCGAAAGGATCAAGCAGAACGAGCCCGACGGTATGGAGGAGCTCTATCACGTCTTTTCCCGCGGCGTGCGCTTTTACCTCTGCCGTCAGTTGGGACCCCAGGATCTCGACGACAAGGTTCACGATACCTTCATCATCGTCGCCCAGGCCATACAGCGCGGCGAACTGCGCGAGCCCGAGCGCCTCATGGGCTACGTCCGCACCATCGTCCGCCGCCAGGTCGCCGCGCAGATTGAAGAGAACGTCCTCAACCGCCGCCACCAATACGACCTCGACTGGGGGCTCGCCGTCCACGATTCTGGCAGCAACCCTGAACAGAACGCCATCCATGAGGAAAATCAGGAGATTGCCCAGAAGGTCTTGCGCAGTATCTCTCCCCGCGATCGCGAAATTCTGGTACGCTTCTATCTTCGCGAACAGCCTGCCGGCCAGATCTGCCAGGAGATGGGCCTCAGCGATACCCAGTTCCGTCTCCTGAAGTCTCGTGCCAAGGCCCGCTTTGGACAGATAGGCAAACGCAAAGTTTTAAAACGTCTAGTACCTTTTCGGTGAGAATATCTAGGGGCTAACACCACTCTGGGGGGTAGAGACGAAAGTCATTGCCAGGAGGATGGTGTAGCACCATGTCCTTTGTTGACGATTGTCACGCCACGGACGATCAGTTCGAACGCTATTCTATGGGCCGTTTGGCCGGACTCGAATTGGAACAATTCGAAGAACACCTGCTCGTTTGCACTGCTTGCCAGACTCGCCTGGCCGCGGAAGACGCCTTCACCCAGGGAATGCGCAGCGCCGCTCAGGCCTCTGAATCCCAGCCCGTCGCGCCCCGCCGTATCCATCCCAAGTTATTGTGGGGATTCGGTTTAGCTGCTGCGGCTTTGTTGGCCGTGATGGCCGTCCCGCCCTTGCTCACCCATCGCCCTGCGGTTCAGCCCGCCCTCGTTGTGCTCCAGGCCAATCGCGGATCGGAGTCCAGCATCACCGCCGCCCGCACCGCCATCACTTTGGCCCTCGACCTCACCGACCTTCGCCCCCTCCCCGGATACCGCATCGAAGTCGTCGACCAGACCGGCCGCCAGGTCTTTGCGTCCCAGGCCGCCCCCGCCAATAATTCCCTGCGTGTGACTTTGTCAGATGGCCTGTCCCGCGGAACGTACTTCGTGCGCCTCTACTCGCCGGCGCGCGAACTCCTCCGCGAATACGCCCTCACCTGCTCGGCGCCCTAAAATATTCTCCGCCTCAAGCGTTCTACATTGAACTTCGCCGTGTCCGCGACCGCCATCACCGCCATCACCCCGGCCTGCACCGGATCGCTCACCACCAGATCCGCCGCCTCCGGCACGCTCCCCGCCATGTTCAGACTGATCACCAGCAACCCTTCCTGCCGCACCTCACGCACCGCCTGCTCAATCTCCCCGCCCATCAACGATCCCGCCAGCACCAGTGCCTTTGCCCGCGGCAGCCGCGCGACCGCCCGCACCGCGTCCGCCAGCGCCTGTTCCCCCACCAGCGGAATCGTATCCACCGAGATATGTTCCCCCCGGATGTTATGACGATCCGCCTCCGACACCGCCCCGATCGCCACCTGCCCCACCTGTGCGCCGCCGCCCATAATGATGATCCGCTTGCCGTAGATCTTCTGCAGCGTTTCCACCACCTCAACCTTCCGCACGATCTTGAGCGGCCCCAGTTCCGCCGCCAGATCCGCCGCGCTGCCCGGCAGCGCAATCTCGAAATAGATCCGCGCCCCGCCGTCTGTCTGTTCCAGAATCTCCACCGACGTGATATCGCCCTGGTGCCGCGCAATCACGCCCGTCAGTTCGTGCAGTACTCCCAACCCCGCATCGGCGTGAATCATCAGGCCGATATTCTGATTCGTCATTTAACGGTTGCCTTGCCCGACAGAAAATGGATCCGTAATACCCGTTCGCGATGCCGCTCTTCTTCGAGGTTGCGTGTCCGCGCCTGCACCAGGTCCGTCAGCGCCACCATGCCCGCCAGTTTACGCTCGCTTGGATTATTCACTACCGGGAAACGCGTCAGCCCGGTATCCGACATGCGGTTCACTACCACCCGCAGCGTCTCGCCCGGATATGCCACCACCGGCTCCCGCTGCGGCAGTTCCGTGCCTTGCGCGAACCGGTCCAGGTCGCCGCGCGTGACCACGTTCACCACCCGCCGCCCCTCGTCCACCACGGGATAAAGATGCTGCCCCTTCCGCGTCAGGTGATCGCTCCTCACTTGCGTTCCCTCTGGAACGGCGACGATATTCGTGCGCATCACCTCGGCCACCGACAAGATCTCCAGTGGATCCACTTCATACTCGCAACTCAAATGATAACCGCGCCGCGCGACTTTTTCAGTCAGAATCGATCGTTTCAGGATCAGCACCGTGAAGCTGTGCGCCACCATCACCGCCAGCAGCAGCGGCAGCAGCATGTTCACATCGTGCGTCAATTCCAGTGCGAACACCATGGCAGTCAGCGGCGCCCGCATGGTCCCGCCCAGCATAGCCGCCATGCTCACCAGCGGCCAGAATCCCGCGCCTTCATGCGGCAGGAACATCGCCTCGATCCCGCCCAGTGCCCCGCCCATCATCAACAGCGGAGCCAGCACCCCGCCCGATGTGCCCGATCCCAGCGACACTGCCCAGATCACCGACTTCACCAGCAGAATCCCCACAATCATCTTGCGCGGCACGTCGCCTTCGAGCAAAGCGCCGATCGTGTCGTATCCAACGCCCAATGCCTGCGGAAAAATCATTCCGCCCAACCCGATTACCAGCCCGCCGATCGCCGGCCACCACATCCAGTGCAAAGGCAACTTTCGGAAAACGTCTTCCGAGCCATAAACCGCCTCCGTCACCAGAATCGACAAAATGCCCGCCGCCAGGCCGGCCAGCAGGCAACCCAGCAGCGCCACCGGTCCTATGAAAGCCGGATGCGCCGCCACTGGAAACAGCGGCCCCATCCCGATGATGTAGCGTCGCGTGGCCGCCGCCGTCACGCTCGCCAACGTCACCGGCACCAGGCTGCGTGGCTTCCATTCGAACAGCAGCAGCTCCACTCCCAGCAGCACCGCCGCCACCGGCGCGGCGAAAGTGGCCGCCATGCCGCCAGCCGCGCCCGCCACCAGCAGCGTCTTGCGCTCCGCGCTGCTCAGCTTGAACAACTGCCCGATCATCGATCCGAACGCCCCGCCTGTCATGATGATCGGCCCTTCCGCGCCAAACGGTCCGCCCGTCCCGATCGACAGCGCCGACGACAGCGGCTTCAATATCGCGACCTTCGGCTCGATGCGGCTGCCCCCAATCAGAATCGCTTCAATCGCCTCCGGAATGCCGTGCCCGCGGATGCGCTCCGAACCATAACGCGCCATCACCCCGATGATCAGCGCGCCGCCCACCGGCACCAGAATCTCAAACCATCCCAGATGGTTTCCCGCCGGCGATGTCAGTGCCGAGCTCAGGCGTCCGAAAAAAAACAGGTTGGTGAAAAATCCAATGAGCTTCAATAAACCCAGTGCCACAAACGCGCTCACCACGCCGATCAAAATCGCCAAAGCGGAGATGGTGATGACGCGCGGAGTGCAGGTGAAATCGCCTAACTTGTTATTCATTTCTTTGCGTGAGCATCACGATTGCCTGCAAGGCTGCGGCCAGGTCTCGGCCTCGCGCGCCCAGTTCGTTGTGGTGTTCTACAGACAACTTGCCCAGTACCGTCTCCCCTTTGCGCGTCAAATGGATCCGCACTTGCCTGCGGTCCTCCATGCCGCGATCGCGCCGCACAAATCCGCCTTCCTCCAGCCGGTCGATCAGGCCCACCACGCTGTGGTGCCGCAGTTGCAGCCGCTCGGCCAACCACCCGATCACCGGCTCGCCCTCGCAGGCCTTTACCGCCAGCAGCAGTTGATGTTGCGCCGGTTCCAGGCCCGCACGGCGCGCCGCTTCCTCGCTGAAATGCAGAAAACGGCGGATTTGATAGCGAAACTCGGCCAACGCCTGGTAGTCGGCCGCAGTCAACTCTTGCAGGTGACGCCCCTCCAGAAATATCGTACCACGATATACATGCCCGCGTTAGCCTCCACGCCCCGGCTAACCGCTACGTCATAATAGGAGAAGCTCTGCATGAAGCTCGCCCTGCTCCTCTCGATCCTCGTCTGCTCTGCGATCTCCGCAACCGCGCGCGAGTACGCCGTGCTCGCGAGCGGCGCGCGCCTCTACGCCGACCGCCACGAAACCAGCGGCGGCAAAGTCACGCTGTTCACCAAAACCGGATCGACGGAAATCGACGCCTCGGCTGTAGTCCGCTTCGAGCAAGATGATTTCCAGCCGCCTTCGCCGCCCGCCCCGGCCCTTCGCGCGCAGCCGAAGCCCGCCAGCCTGACAGATCTGATCGACAACGCCGCCCGCAAGTACGGACTACCGCCCGCTTTGGTGCGCGCCGTCGTCGCCGCGGAATCCGCTTACCGTCCCGATGCGGTCTCGCCCAAAGGCGCCATCGGCCTGATGCAGCTCATGCCCGGTACCGCTCACGATTTGGGCGCGGATCCCACCAACGCCGCGCAGAACGTCGACGCCGGAACGCGCTATCTCCGAGATCTGCTCCTCAAGTACGATAACCACGCCTACAGTGCGCTGGCCGCCTACAATGCCGGACCCGGCGTGGTCGACAAGTATCACGGTGTCCCGCCTTATCGCGAAACGCAGAACTACATCTGGAGCGTCCTGCGCCACTGGCAGCGTCAACCGAGCGACTAATTCATCTCCGCCGGCTCTGCCACCACGCATTCAACAGCGTCGCCGATAGAATCAGCACCCCGCCCGCAATTGAAGTGGCCGCGGGACGCTCATGCTGCACCAGCCACACCCAAACCGGATTGAGAGCGGGCTCCAGCAGCAGCACCGTGGTCGCCTCGAATGCCGGCACGTGCCGGATCGCGCGTGTCACGAACATGTACGCCAGCCCGATCTGAAAGATGCCGAGATACAGCAACACCGTCACATCGAGCCGGCCGGCGTGCGGCACGGGCAGCGCCTTCGGCAGCGTCACCAAACACGCCAGCAGGTTGCCCATCACAACCGTAGCCGTGGCCGCATTGCCAGCGCCCGGCCGCCGTCCCAGCCAGCGCAATCCCGAAACCGTCAGCGCCCAACTCAAGCCGGACAGCGCGCCGATTGCGTTACCCAACCTCGGATTAGGCGCCGTCACCACCGCCGGCTGCGCGGTCCCGACGCACAGAAACATGCCCGCCGCCACCGCCGCCAGAAACAACAAATCGGAACGGCTCAGCGGCTCCTTCAACAACAGCGGACCGATCAGCAACAGGTAGAGCGGCGCAGTCGATTGCAGAAAGATCGCGTTCGCCGAAGTCGTCAGCTTGGTAGCCAGCGTAAACGTGACCAGCGTCGCCGCATAAGCCGCGCCCACCGGAAACAGAGACCAATTCCAGCCGCGCCGTCCATCCGGAACCAGCAGCGCCAGTGCCACCGCCGCGATGGCCGAACGGAAGCTGGCGATCTGCCACGGCGTTAGTGAAATCGCCTTGATCGCCGCGCCGCCCGTGGAAAACAAAAAGGCGGCGGCCATCAACAAAAGCCAGTTGGTTGCGCGCGACTGGGACACGGAATTCACCAGCGTAGCAGGCTATACAAATGCTTTTACTTCGACGTATCCTAATTGTTTGAGGACCGTCATTGCGAACCATCTCCAAAAAGACTAAGTATGCCCTGGAGGCCCTCTATTCGTTGAGCCGCCATTATGGCGAGGGTCCGATATTGGTTCACTTGGTTGCCACCGAGGAATCCATCCCGCTCAAGTTCTTACAGGCCATCCTGCTCGAACTGCGCAATCGCGGCGTAGTGACCAGCAAGAAAGGCCGCGCGGGTGGATACGAACTGAGCCGTCCTCCGCACGATATCACTGTCGGTTCCGTGATCCGCATGATCGAAGGACCGTTGGCGCCGCTTCCCTGCGCCCGCGAAACGAACTACCGCAAGTGCGACGAGTGCCGGGATGAGCAGACTTGCGGCACCCGTATCGTAATGCGGCGCGTGCGCGACGCCGTGGCTCACATCCTGGACAGCACCACCTTGGCGGATGTCATTGAAGAGGTCGAAAAAGCCAAGGAGATCGAGGCGCGCGGACCAACCGTTACGTTCAGCATCTAAGTCAGCAGTCTCTCGACGATCACCACATCGCGCCACACGCCGTCCAGTTGTCCGTGCCTTTCGTAGATTCCCACCTCGCGAAATTCCAGCGAGACCACCAACCGGCGGCTAGCCATGTTGTCTGTGAAGATACGCGAGACCAGCTTCCAGAATCCGGCCGCGGTGGCGGCGGCGATCAATCCGTTGAGCGCCATGCGGCCCGCGCCCTGGCCGCGACACGCACGATCCACATAGATCGAAGCCTCCGCGATCCCGGCATAGCATTCGCGCGGCCGATAAGTAAACGCCGCCGCGAAAGCCACTACCGCGCCTTTGTCTTCCACCACGAGCACCGGATGCCTGCCATCGAACCACCCGCGTATATCATCTTCCTTGCGCAGACGGGTTTCGAAAGTCGCCGTCCGGTCCTCAATGCCCTGGTTGTAAATGCGCGCGATCGCCGCGGCATCGTCCAGAGTGGCAGCACGCACGTGCATCGCTTCTCAGGATCGCATGCCTGGAGCGCCGCGCTATAATTCACACTTACGAGCACTGCAACTCCCAGCATCGACCGCACCCAGTTGACCGCTACGCTGGCCGCGCAGCGTGCCGCATTTGCGCGCGAAACACCCAATTACGACAAGCGCAAGCGAGGTCTGCGCGCCTTGCTGAAGGCCATCCGGGCCCGGCGCGAAGACTTCGTACGGGCGATCTCCGACGACTTTGGCGGCCGCGCCCGGCAAGAAACATTGTTGCTCGAAGTCTTCCCTCTGGTCGACACGATCCAGCACACCATCCGTCATCTGAAACAATGGATGCGTTCGCGGCCAGCCGAGGCGGGCTGGCAGTTTCTGCCGGGCCGCGCGCGCGTGATTTACCAGCCGTTGGGCGTGGCCGGCATCATCGGCGCATGGAATTATCCGCTGCTGTTGAGCGTCTCGCCGCTAGTCAGCGCGCTCGCGGCCGGCAATCACGTGATGCTGAAGCCTTCGGAACTGGCGCCGCGCACGGCTGACTTGCTGGCCCGCACGATGGCGGATCAGTTCCCCGAAGAGTATGTCGCGGTGGTCACCGGCGGCCCGGAGATCGGCGCGGCCTTCGCGGCCTTGCCGTTCGATCATCTGCTCTTCACCGGCTCGACGCGCGTGGGCAAGCTGATCATGCGCGCCGCTAGCGAGAACCTGACGCCGGTCACACTCGAACTCGGCGGCAAGTCGCCCGCATTGGTGCATCCCGATTTCCCGGCGCGGACAGCGGCTGCACGCATCATGGCAGGCAAGCTCTACAACGCCGGCCAAACCTGCATCGCGCCCGACTACGTCCTGGTCGAAGAGGCCGCGCGCGACGAATTCCTACGGCTCGCCACCGAAGCTGTCACCACGATGTATCCGCGTCTCACCGGCAATCCCGATTACACGCGCATCATCAATCGCAATCACTATCAACGCCTGCGCGGCCTGGTGGCAGACGCCGTGGCTAAAGGCGCATCCATCGAAGAACTGAACCCGGCGCACGAAACAACGGACGAGAACAATCGCGTCTTCCCGCCGACGTTGTTGTGGAACCTCCACGACGAGATGGCCGTGATGCAGGAGGAGATCTTCGGTCCGCTGCTGCCGGTAGTCACTTACCGCTCGCTCGATGAAGCGATCGCGTATATCAACGCGCGGCCGCGCCCGCTGGCGCTTTATTACTTCGATTACAATTCCAAACGCCTCGCCTCCGTATTGGCCCGCACCACTTCCGGCGGCGTAACCGTAAACGATACGATCTTGCACATCGCACAGAATGACTTGCCGTTCGGCGGAGTCGGTCCCAGCGGCATGGGCTCCTATCATGGATTCGACGGATTCCTAACCTTCTCGAAGAAGAAAGGTGTCTTCTTACAAAGCCGCTTTACCACGCTCGGCCTGTTGCGCCCACCCTACGGTGAGCTCGCCCGCCGGGTGACTGATTTCCTGATTGGGCGTTGAATGACCCGCCGCGAGTTCTTGGCCCTGGTCCCTTCCGCCGCATTCGCCCAGATGGCCAGCCGTGGCGTGAAACCGATGCCGCGCGGCAAGCCGTCAGGACTGCCATTCTACGCACATTTCACGGATGTGGCCGCGCAGGCCGGCCTCCGCGATCCGGTGATTTACGGCGGACTCGAGCGCAACGCCTACATCATTGAAGCGATGGGTAGCGGCATCGCCTTCTTCGACTACGATAACGACGGCTGGCTGGATATCTTCGTGCTCAGCGGCACGCGCCTGGAGGGTGCGCCGGAGGGCGCCACGAACCGGCTATATAAGAACAACCGCGACGGCACCTTCACGGATGTCACTGCCAAGGCGGGCCTGGAACGCGTTGGCTGGGCGTTTGGTGTCACTATCGCCGATTACAACAACGACGGCTTCGACGATATCTTCATCACTTACTGGGGACAGAACGTCCTCTATCGCAATAACGGCGACGGGACTTTCACTGATGTGACCAGGCCAGCGGGTCTTCTGGGAAGGCCCGGGCGCTGGGCTTCCGGTTGCACCTGGGTCGATTACGACCGCGACGGCCACTTAGATCTGTTTGTCGCGAACTACCTGAAGTTCGATTTCAAGACCGTGCCGCCCGCAGGCCAGTTAGCCAGTTGTAACTGGAAAGGTATTCCCGTCAACTGCGGACCGCGCGGCTTGCCGCCTGAAACGCACTTACTCTATCACAACAATGGCGATGGCACATTCCGCGACGTATCGGTGCACTCGGGAATCGCGGCGGCCAAAGGCAGTTATGGACTCACGGCCGTGGCTGCGGATTTCGATAACGACGGCTGGCCCGATATCTATGTCGCGTGTGACTCGACCCCGAGCCTTTTTTTTCGTAACAACCACGACGGCACTTTCAGCGAAGAGGGTCTGGAGCGCGGCGTGGCGCTCAACGAAGACGGGCTCGAACAAGCCGGCATGGGATTGGGCATCGGCGATTACGATTGCGACGGCAACCTGGACGTCTTCAAGACTCACTTCACCGAAGATACTCCGGCGCTCTATCACAACGATGGCAAAGGCAACTTCCAGGATGTGACTCTGCGCAGCGGCCTGGGCGTAGAGACGCGCTTCATTAGTTGGGGAGCGGGCATCATGGACCTGGATAGTGACGGTTTACCCGATCTGTTCTGGGTTACCGGCAGTGTCTATCCGGAAGTGGAAAAGAAATATCCGGAGTATCCGCACCGCACGCCGCGCGTGATCTTCCGCAATCTGGGCGGCAAGTTCGAAGAGCTGATCGGCATGGGCGGGCCCGGCATCGAGGAAGCGCATGCCAGCCGCGGCGTGGCCTTCGGCGATTTCGATAACGATGGCGACATTGACATCCTGATCATGAATCAGAATGAGCCGCCATCGCTGCTGCGCAACGATCTCACCGGCGATCATCATCATTGGCTGAAGGTAAAGCTGGAGGGCACGAAATCCAATCACAGCGCCATCGGCGCCACGGTCATCGCCAGCTACAGTGGTAAGAAGCAAGCGCAGGCCGTGTTGGCGCAATCGGCTTACCTATCGGTAAGCGATCGCCGCTTGCATTTTGGATTGGGGAAGGCCGAAACAGCGGACCTGGAGGTTCGCTGGCCGAACGGCGCGCACGAAACCTTCACGAAGATAGCCGCTAATCAACTGGTGACCATCAAAGAAGGCGCTGGGATCGTGAAGCGCGATTCGTTCAATAAGGCCAAATCGGCTGGCTGAACAATCCGCCATCTACATACACGGTCTGGCCGGTGATGAAATCGGCCTCGGCGCTGGCCAGAAATGCGACCGCGCGCGCCACATCGAGGGGTTGTCCGACGCGGCCGAGCGGAGTCAGTCCGGCCCACGTCTTCCCGTAATCCGCGGCTTCCAGCTTGGTGCGTTCGATCTCAATCGCCCCCGGCGCCACGCAGTTCACGCGGACGCCGTACTGCGCCAACTCCAAGGCGGCCGACTTGGTGAACATCTCGATGCCGCCCTTGCTGGCCGTGTAATTCGAAAGATTCGGAAACGGAGTCTTGTTGCAGCCTGACCCGATGTTGATGATGCATCCGCCGCCGTGCTCGCGCATGTGCCGGCCGGCGCGCTGCGTACACAGAAAGCAGCCCTTCAAATTCGTGCGGATCACGCGGTCCCATTCAGACTCTTCCAAATCAAGTAGCGCTTTCCAGGTCTGCATGCCGGCGTTGTTCACCAAAATGTCGAGGCGCGGAAACTGGCGGGTCACTTCGCCAAGCATGCGATCCACATCCGCCGCGAGGCCCACATCCGCCTGCACCACGATCGCCTTCTGCCCGAGCCCTCGCAATTCATCCGCTGTGGCGGCGGCGCCCGCCGCATCGCTATTGAAATTCACCGCGACATCGCAACCGCAGCGCGCCAGCTCGAGCGCGATGCCTTTCCCCACACCTTTGCTCGCGCCGGTCACCAGCGCCGTCTTCGATTCGAGAGTCATGACAAGTGAATTGTAGCGCGGGCCGCTCGGCCGTTTGACAAGCGGCGGTTATCCGTGTCAGCTTCATTGCATGCCCGAAGTTCTCTCCTCGCAGGAAATCGTTCACTGGACTCGTGAACTGAATTACGGCACCTGGCGCTTTCAGAAAAACTGGAACCCGCTGCACATCGTGGATGCCGAGGGCTGCTACTTCATCGCTGTGGATGGCAAGCGCTATCTGGACTTTTCCTCGCAACTGATGTGCGTCAATCTCGGCCACAAGAATCCAGCGGTGATCCGCGCGATCGAAGAGCAGGCGCGCAGCCTGCCCTACATTGCACCGTCGTACGCCACCGATGTGCGGGTCGCGTTGAGCCGCCTGTTGACCGAAGTTCTGCCGGCGAATCTTAGCAAGTTCTTCTTCACCACCTCCGGCACGGAAGCCAACGAAGCTGCATTCAAGATCGCGCGCATGTATACGGGCCGGACCAAGATCATCGCGCGTTACCGCTCGTACCACGGTTCGACCATGGCCTCCATCGGCGCGACCGGCGATCCACGCCGCTGGCCCGCAGAGCCGGGCGCCAAAGACCAGGGCTTCATCTTCGCGCCGGAAGTGAATTGCTACGATTGCCCGATCAAGCACACTTATCCCGGCTGCTACATCGCCTGCGCCAGCTACCTGGAACACATGATCGAAAACGAAAGCGACGTGGCCGCGGTGATCGTCGAGCCGGTCGTGGGCACGAACGGCGTGCTGGTGCCGCCGCCAGAGTATCTGCCGCGTTTGCGCCGCATCTGCGATGCGCATGGCGTGCTGCTGATCGCCGATGAAGTCATGACCGGCTGGGGCCGCACCGGCAAATGGTTCGCGGTCGATCATTGGAACGTGCAGCCGGACATCCTGGTCACCGCCAAAGGCATCACGTCGGCGTACGTTCCGCTGGGCCTGTGCGCCACCACGCGCGAGATCGCCGCGCACTTCGACGATCACTTCTTCGCGCACGGCCACACTTACGCAGCGCACCCCATGACGCTGGCGCCCGCCGTGGCGGCGATCCGCGAGATGCGGCGCCTGGGCCTGGTGGAGCGATCCGCGCGCATGGGCGGGTATCTCGGCGAGTGCTTGAACGCGCTGCGCGACAAACATCCATCAATCGGCGACGTGCGCGGCTTGGGCCTGTTCTGGTGCGTCGAGCTGGTGAAGAACCGGCAAACCAAAGAGCCGTTCAACAGCATGCGCGATAAGATCTCGGGCCAGTTGCTGCTGGTCGACCGGATCGCGGCGGCCATGATGCAGAACGGCGTGGCCGTGAATGGGTGGCTCAGCCACTTCGTGATAGCGCCGCCGTTGATCATCGAACGCGAACAGATCGACGCGGGCGTGGCCGCACTTGACGCGGCCCTCGCGCTCGCCGACGCGCAAGTCGCATAGCGGAGATTGGGCGATGGCCACGGGATTCCGCCTATTCGGGCCGGCGCATCTGGCGATCATCGTCTCCGTGCCCGCGGCCGCGGCAGTTCTGGCATCCATCGCAAGGCGCGGCGCGCAGGCCGCCCGCCGCGTGCGCATCGGCATGGGCGTTTTCTTGCTGGTCAACGAACTCGTCTGGTACGTCTTCAAATATCACGCCGAAGGCTGGCGCTTTCCGGAAGGCCTGCCCCTGCAGCTTTGCGATCTTACTTTGTGGCTGACGATCGTCGCCTGCTTATGGCGAGTCGAGTGGTGTCTCGAGTTCGCATATTTCGGAGCAGTCGCAGGCAGCGGCATGGCCGTTATCACCCCCGACCTCTGGGCGCCGCTCTGCTCGTACCCGACCATCTATTTCTTTCTGGTCCACGGCGGAGTGATCGTGGCCGTGCTGGCGCTCATTTGGGGCGAACGGCTCACGCTGCGCCGCGGATCGGTCTGGCGAGCGTTCGGGGTACTGAACCTCTTTGCGCTCGCCGTCGGAACCTTCGACGCCATTTTCCGGACCAATTATATGTTTCTGCGCGAGAAGCCGCCGGTATCGTTACTGAACTATCTGGGGCCGTGGCCCGTGTATATCCTCGCCGGAGAGGCAGTGGCGCTGCTCTTGTTTCTGCTGCTGGCGCTGCCATTCCGGCGAGGCCCCCGGCCGTAGGCTAAGGCAGCGGCTGATGCGGAATCAGTTGGCCGGTCACTGATCCGGTAGCCAGCACTTTGGTGACGCTACCGATGATTTGATCCGTCGAGTAAGTGCCGGTAAATTGATTTCCCGTACTATTCGGCGTAACCATCATGGTAGTGACGTTCTTCGCATACAATGCACCGGTGGATTCAAATACCAGGCTGAAATACTGCACATAGAAGGAGCCGGCTACAGGCGCCGGTTCCCAAATACCGTGCCCCGGCGAAGAGGCCGCGGCCAGTGGGGGAGTGGTGGTGACCGTACTGGGTACGAACTCCGTGCCATCTGTTTCAATTACGGAACCATCTGTCGTGAAGGTAGCCAAGCCTGGAATTGGAACCGGCGTGGATGAGGTCGCCGGTGTCAAGGTGAATTGCCACGAGCCAGTCAAGGTTGGCGTCGCCGCGGCCATAGGCGTGGGCTGAAGGGCGGTCGCGATCAGCCCGCTAAGTATCGTTCCAAGGAGCAATCCGTTGCGCATAAACCCTCCTGCGCAGAATTGTAAACTGGCCGGCGAAGGGTTGACGGAGCTTTTTTGTGCATGCAGTACTATGCGCTGCCGTTTTGTGAAGGCGCGCACGAATGGATTGTTTACAATTCATTACACAGGCTACAAGATGCGTTTACACCGGTTGCTTACTCTGAAGCTGGAGGCAGTAAACAACATGAAGAAGAAGTTATTCCAATTGACCGCCGCAGCGGTTTTAGCGGGTGGCACTTTCCTCGCTCTCGCACAGGCAGTTCCGAGTCAGCCGTCGCAGCCCGCGCCGGCCCATCAGCGCCGCGCCGCGCGCATCGCGCAGTACCTAGGCCTGACTCCGGACCAGCAGACGCAAATCCGCGGCCAGTTCCAGGCTATGCGCCAATCCATGCAGCCGGTCCGGCAGCAACTGAAACAGGTTCGTGCGAGTATGTTCCAGGCGATTCGGGCCAACGATACCGCCAGCATTCAGCAGTTGAGCGCCCAGGAGGCCACCCTGAAAAGCCAACTGATCGCGGCGCGGAGTGAAACGATGGCCAAGGTCTATAGCACGCTGACCCCGGCGCAGCAGGCCAAAGCCGATCAACTTCCGGCGCACATCCAACAGATGCGGCAACGCAGGATGCAGAACCGCCAGATCCCCAACAATGGCTAAGCGGCCTGCGCGTTGAGGCGGGCCATGCGCGCCTGCCTCAACGCTCGTCCGGTTCGAAACCGAGCCGCCAGCCCAGTTTCGCAGTGTCGAACCATGACACCTCCACTCCAAACCAACGCGTCTTCGATGCTGCTGAGTAATGGCCACGGCGCTGCGCGAGCAGAAAAGCGCAGGGCGCTTCGCCGAACTTCGCGAGACGCTCGACCAGCCAGGAATCCGCGTTCAGCGGCTGCGCCAGAATCACCGGTACGCCGCCCAACAGCGCCAAATGGGCGCCGAATTCCGTATCGACCTGCTTGATGGCAGGCGGCACGCCGTAGGCCTGATGGTAGCGTTTCAAAGATGCATCCAAATTGCGCACCGCGATCACCACGCGCAACACGCCGCGAAAATCTTTATTGACGGGCTTACCTTGCGGAAACGCGCGCTCGTCGCGCGGCGTGAAATCGTGAATCAGAAACGGGAAGAAAGTGCCGTTCGGCTCGGCGCCCACTTGTGCGGTCTCCCATTCAAGATGCACGCCGTCGGGCCGCTGCCGGCCGTTGCGCAGCGGATCGGAAACGGTAATGCCCGCCGCTTTCAGACGCTTCACTTCGGCGGCCACATCCGTCTCGCGTGCGGCCCAGGCGCATGGGCCGGCGTCCCCTTGCATGAATTTCACCCACGGCTGGCGCGCGAGCGCTTGCGGATCGGCGTGGGCCTGCGGCGCCATCAGTTCCAGGTACGATCCGTCGGGAAAGCTGACGAGCGCCATCTCCGTGGCGCCGTTGCTGTGCGGGCCGCCGTAAACGCTCTCGATCCCCACGGCTGCCAGCTTGGTCTGGAGCTGTTTTAAACTGCTCCCCCCCACGGTAACGTGATCCACTTTCAGGCCCGCGGCTGCCATCGTAACAGCGCCCACGGTCAACATCAGTACACAGCGCATAGCTAAATTATGGCGCGGTACGATGAGAAGAATGGCACTCGATCGGAATGCTGGGAAACCCGCGACACCCAGCATGCTGGCAAACATTCCGCGCCTGATCACCGCCTACTATGCGGACAGGCCTGACCCGGGCGTAAGCGCGCAGCGTGTGGCCTTCGGAACATCCGGACACCGCGGCTCGTCGTTCGCATTGTCGTTCAACGAGGCACACATCCTGGCGATCACGCAGGCGATTTGCGAGCACCGCGCGCAGGAGCACACGAGCGGGCCGTTGTTTCTGGCCATGGATACGCACGCGCTTTCCGAGCCCGCCTGGGTGAGTGCGCTTGAAGTGCTGGCTGCCAACGGCGTGGACGTGATGATCGACAGCGATCGCGGCTATACCCCGACCCCTGCGCTCTCGCACGCCATCCTGACTTACAACCGCGGGCGCACGGACGATTTGGCCGACGGCATTGTCATCACTCCGTCACATAATCCGCCGGAGGATGGCGGATTCAAGTACAATCCTCCGAGCGGCGGTCCGGCGGATACCACTGCCACGCGCTGGATCGAGGACCGCGCCAATGCGCTGCTGACGGGCGGCCTGCGCGCGGTCCGGCGCATGCCTTACGAGGACGCGCTGACCGAGCCCACCACACACAAGCACGATTATGTTACGGCATACGTGAACGATCTGGCGAACGTAGTGGACATGGAAGCGATCCGCGGCGCCGGGTTGAACATCGCCGCCGACCCCTTGGGCGGCGCGGGCGTGAAATATTGGGGCCGCATCAGTGAACATTACCGCGTGCCGCTGACGATTCTCAACGAGACGGTGGACCCCACCTTCCGCTTCATGTCGATCGACTGGGACGGCAAGATTCGCATGGATTGCTCGTCGCCCTATGCCATGGCCGGATTGATCGCGCTGAAGGATCACTTCGACGTGGCGTTCGCCTGCGACACGGATCACGATCGCCACGGCGTGGTCACGCGCAGCGCGGGCCTGCTGAATCCGAACCATTACCTGGCGGTGGCGATTTCGTTTCTGTTTCAGCATCGCCCGGGCTGGCCCGCCCATGCCGCAGTGGGCAAGACGCTGGTGAGCAGCAGCATGATCGATCGCGTGGCGGCCAGTTTGCAGCGCAAGCTCGTGGAAGTGCCGGTGGGATTCAAGTGGATGGTCGATGGGCTGGTGGACGGGTCATTCGGCTTCGGCGGCGAAGAGAGCGCAGGCGCTTCGTTTCTGCGGCGCGATGGCACGGTGTGGACCACGGACAAGGACGGACTGATCATGGGTCTGCTGGCGGCGGAGATTCTGGCGCGCACCGGCAGAGATCCCGGCGAGTGGTATCGCGAATTGACGGAAAAGTTCGGCGCGCCGGTTTATGAACGCATTGACGCGCCGGCCACCCCCGAACAGAAAGCCGTGCTGACGAAGCTTTCGCCCGAGCAACTGCATGCTTCCGATTTCGCCGGCGAGAAGATTGTGGCCACGCTCACGACCGCGCCGGGCAATGGCGCGCCCATCGGCGGGCTGAAAGTGGTGACCGCGAACGGCTGGTTCGCCGCGCGCCCGTCCGGCACCGAGAGCGTGTATAAACTCTACGCCGAAAGCTTTCTCGGCGAAAACCATCTGCGCCGCATTCAGAAAGAAGCGCAGGAACTAATCGCGCAAACGTTCGCCGCGGCTTAGCCGCCGCCCAGCGCTTTCACGATCGCGTCCGGATCGTACACGCAGCCGCCCCAGGTGCCGCCGCTCGCCTGCTGCAGCGCGGCCCAGAGGCGCGTTTCGGGCGGCAGATCCGGATCGGGTGCGAGATCGGGACGCAGCGGCCGCGACGCCAACACGCGCGTGCCTTCCTCCGCGCCGAACCGCTCGTCAGCATGGCCGACTAAGTTGACGCTGCCTTCCAGGTTCACGCGGTCCACGATGATCTCGATGATGTCGCCATCGAGGACTTTGCCGATCGGTCCACCCGCCAGCGCTTCCGGCGAAACGTGGCCGATGCAGGCGCCCGTCGAGACACCGCTGAAGCGTGCGTCGGTCAGCACGGCGACGTGCTTGCCGAACTCCAGATACTTCAGCGCGGAGGTGATCTGGTAGGTCTCCTCCATGCCGGAACCCATCGGACCGCGGCAGATGAGCACGATCACGTCGCCTGCGTGCACGCAGTCCGCGCCCTGGCTTTTGATGGCGGCAATCGCCGCAGTCTCGGTACGGAACACGCGCGCGCGGCCGGTCATGCGATAAACGCCATCGGGATCGACGACGCTCGGATCGATCGCGGTGCTCTTGATGACCGATCCCTCAGGCGCGAGATTGCCTTGCGGGAAAGTGACCGTAGACGTGAGACCGGCGCGATGGGCGCGATCGGGATCCATGATCACATCATCGGGATCGACGCCGTCGCGCGCGCGTAGGATGCGGCGCAACTCGGCACGCCGCGCGCTCTGCTCCCACCAGTCGAGCGTGGCGCCGAGGGTCTGGCCGCTGGCGGTCAGCACATTGGTATCGAGTAAGCCGGCGCGACGCAGGTGTAGCATCACTTCGGGCACGCCGCCCGCGAGGAACACTTGCACGGTGGGAAACCCGCGCGGACCGTTGGGAAGCGCATCGACCAGGCGCGGCGCCTGGCGATTGACGGCGGTCCAATCGGCGACGGAGGGCCGCGTGAGCCCGGCAGCGTGGGCCACGGCCGGCAGATGCAGAATCAGGTTGGTCGATCCACCGAAGGCCGCATGCAGCACCATCGCGTTACGGAGCGCCGCATCGGTGAGGATATCGCGCATCTTCACGCCACGCGCTTCGAGCGCCAGCACCGCGCGGGCCGAGCGGCGCGCCATGTCGAGCCAGATGGGGTGACCCGAAGGCGACAGAGCCGCATGCGGCAGCGACATGCCCAGCGCTTCGGCGACCACCTGCGAAGTCGCCGCAGTGCCCAGGAACTGGCATCCACCCCCGGGAGTCGCGCAGGCGCGGCAGAGATTTTCAGCAGCCGCTTCGAGCGTGATCTGGCCATGCGCGAAGCGTGCGCCCACGCTTTGCACGCGCCCGGCGTCCTCGCCTTGTTCGGCCAGCAGCGTGACGCCGCCGGGGATGAGCACGCAGGGCAGATCGTGCATCGCGGCCAGTGCCATCATCATGGCGGGCAAACCTTTGTCGCAGGTGGCCACGCCGAGGGCGCCGCGGCGCGTCGGCAGCGAGCGGATCAGACGGCGGAAAACAGTGGCGGCATCGTTGCGATAGGGCAGACTGTCGAACATGCCGATGGTGCCCTGCGTGCGGCCGTCGCAAGGATCGGTGCAATAGGCCGCGAACGGAACGGCACCGAGCGACTTCAGTTCGCGCGCGGCGGCCTCCATCAATAGTCCGACTTCCCAGTGGCCGGTGTGATAGCCAAGCGCGATGGGTGCGCCTGAAGCATCGCGAATGCCGCCGTGCGTGCTGAGGATCACGATCTCTTTGCCGCCCAATGTGCGCGGATCCCAGCCCATGCCGGCGTTCTGGCTCCATCCGAACAGGTCGCCGGATGGGCGTTCGCGCAGCATCTCCGCGGTGATCGGCAGCGCGCCCTGCGGCCCAGGCGCTTTCGAGGGCACATCGAAGAGCGAAGCGTCACCGGAGTCGAGGATCCGGTCATTGGTCCACGGCATATCGATGACGATGGTACCAGCCGGTCTGACACCTTCGCAGACAGGCGCCGGCTGGTACAGCGCATAGGCCGGTACGGTCTCCGGATCGTGAAGCCGGCGATGCTAGAATCCGAGTCAACTATATTATGCCGATTGATTCGCTCACCGGGATGATCGCCGCACAACCGGCGGACGCTCTCGCCATCGCGGCTCCGGGCTTCCGCATGACTTTTGGGCAGCTCAACGAGCGCGCGGCGGCCTTCGCGCAAGGCCTGCGTTTGCTAGGGGTCGGAACCGACACACCCATCGGGGTTTTTGCGCATCGGACGCCCGCGGGAGTCATTGGCGCGCTGGCGGCGTTGAAGGCCGGCGCTGCCTACGTCCCGCTCGATCCGTCGCATCCGGAAGCCCGCAATGAATACATCCTGCAGGATGTGGGTGCGCCGTTTGTATTGGCCGAACACGGTCTTGTAGATTGGGTGCCGAAAGGTTCATGGAAAGTCATCCCCATCGACGACGCGCCGCTGTTTTTCAGCAGGCCGCTCGACGCGTTGCCGTCTCCTGCGCCGAATCATCTGGCTTACGTCTGCTATACGCCGGGATCAACGGGGCGGCCCGTTGGCGTGGAGATCACGCACGCGAGCTTGCTGAACCTGATCCGTTGGCATCAACGCGTGTACAAGGTCGAGGCGGCCGATAATGCCGCGCAACTTGCGGCTCCGTCCCTGGATGCCGCCGTATGGGAGATCTGGCCGTATCTGACGGCCGGCGCAAGTCTGCACTTTCCCGAAGAAAGATCCACCAGAACGGCCCCGTTTATGCGCGCCTGGCTGCTCGATGAATACGTCACGATCGCCCTGGCGCCCACCGCATTGGCCGAAGAGTTGATCTCGCTCGATTGGCCATCATCCGCCGCGCTGCGCGTCCTGCTGACCACCGGCGACGTACTCAAGTGTTACCCGCCGGCTGGGCTGCCGTTCGTGCTCGCCAACAATTACGGGCAGGCGGAAACGACTGTTGTGGCCATGTCGGCGCTCCTCACGCCGCGGGCGAATCTTGTGGAGCAGCCGCCCATCGGCCTCGCTATCGATAATGCCAGCGTAGCGATCCTGGATGAGTCGTTGCGGCCGGTGGCCGATGGCCAGGCCGGTGAACTCTGTATCGGCGGGGCGGGCCTGGCACGGGGATATGTCGGCCAGCCCGAGTTGACGGCGCGCAAATTCGTAACGCTTGCTTCGGGCACACGGCTGTTTCGCACGGGCGATCTGGCCCAACGCCTGCCGAACGGCCAAATAGCATTCCTGGGCCGCCGCGACGGGCCGCTCAAGATTCGCGGCTGCCGCGTGGAGCCTGCCGAGATTGAGTCAGTGTTGAAAAATCACACAGGGGTCAACGATAGCGCGGTTATGTTACGGGAGAACGAGAGGGGCCAATACCTGATCGCGTATGTCGAGCCGGCAGAAGGCGCAGACCTGGCGGCGGGCGACCTCGCTCAACTGCTGCGCCTGCACTTGCCAAGAGTGATGTTGCCAGACAGCCTCATGATAGTTAGCCAGTTGCCGCGCACGCCGGATGGCAAAGTGGACCGCAGCGCGCTGCCCGCACCCGAGTCCGCGAGTGAGACAGCGGCTCGGCCGGCGGTCGCGGTGCGCCTGGCGAGCCTGATGGCGTCGCTGCTGGCAGTCGATGCTATAGCCCTCGACGAGAACTTCTTTCACCGCGGCGGGCATCCCCTGCTGGGCGCGCTGCTGCTCGACCGGGTCAATCAGGCTTTCGGGGTGACACTGCGCCCTGAGCAGCTTTTCAATGCGCCGACGGCCGGCGGGCTGGCGGCGGAAATTGAACGCGCGGCCCAACCCGCTGGCAAGTAGCCTTCCAGAACGCCCCAACTTATTTCAGATTTCCAGGGTCTGCGGCCGCCGCATCGACTGTAACTTTGGTTAATTTGTCTGATTAACTACGGATAGCGAATTCACGGTGCAATAGCGCACTCTGAAATACTGCCAATTTCAATTAACTCCCAAAAATTGATGGTACACTCGATCCATTCACTCTTAGCGGGGAGGATGGGAAGCTCGAATATGCGAATCGTTCAATCGTGTAAAATCGTAACTTGGGTAGTATGTTCCCTGGCAGCTTCGCGGCTAAGTTCAGCTGCGGAGCTTCCGGAAACCGCACCAAATGTGGTGTTTCAAGCGTCGGGTCATTTCACCGAGCCGCCGGTTAGCGGAACTGATTTATTCCGGCTGCAAGGTGAACCATTCAGCATCAGCGTAACAGCCAGCTCGGCCGCAGTGCCGGTCAAAGACGGCCAAACCTGGGCGGTCTACAGTCCGCTCCACATGGTTGGCACGGTAACTTCGGGTTTACTACAAGGGCCGACGACGATCGATAGCTGGAGCACCAGCATCGAGTTGTCTTACAACGCCAGTGGTGAGCCGTTTACACTCGCAACCCCTTTGAAAATCATCGACCTGAACGTTACCATTCAGGCCAATATCATGATGCCCGCGGGCACCATGAGCACACTGTTAGTTCATCCTTTCACCGCGCCCGTAACACTTACTCCGGCGAATGCGACGCTCACTTACACGGACGGGAGTGAAACAACCGTCTTGGGCATGAGTGGCACCCTGACCACGTCTGTGCAAAACTCTTCCACGTTGATGTTGCATAATTCGGCGGCCACTTCGATCACGGTGCATCCTGACGGTTCACAGACCGTCCGGCCGCTGAAAGCGGGGCCGGTCGACTTGGGAGCGGCGGATGATAACACCATGTTGCGATTCTATGCGAGCGGGGTGAAGGGCGCCGATGGCGTCCAGATACGCATCGCGGGACAGGAAGTGCCCGTCTTGTATCACGGAGCTTCCGACAATTTTCCGGGATTGGACGAGGTAACGGTCCAAGTACCGCGAAGTTTAGCCGGAAGCGGCAGGGTGGGCGTGGAACTGACGGCCAGCGGCCAGGCCGCCGCTCCGTTATACATCAATATTCAGTAGCCCGAAATTCAGCAGCCCGAAGCAGGTGTATTCCTGAATTCCGCCACCCGATAGGCGCGCGCGCAGTGCGCTTATCGGGATTTTTATTTCACGTAATAGACCCCGTCATTCGATGTCACAGGTACTCCGGGTTCTACCCGTGGCGTTTTCCGCCGGGCGGCGTCAATGCGGACCTCGCCCTGCGCGGTTAGTACGACTGGCATCGCCCCTACCTCTTCGCCTGCCCTTCCCCTGAGAACGTGCGCGGCTCTATGGCACAGTAATCTTAGCTGCGTGAGTTTTCGAACATTGAATGGAGCCGGCTGCTGCGGCAACAGCGGCCGGCCCCGGAGAACACTCCACGCAGCTTCCCGTTTAAGGAGCGGAAGAGGATGCGTAAGTGTATTGTGATTTTACTACTTTGTACCGCCGGCATGTATGGCGAATCGTTGGGGACCCGTTCGAAGAAGTTATTGGTGGCGAGCTTCGCAGCCGTGACCGGCGCCGAGATGGCCGACTGTGCTTCCTCGTGGGGCAAGATGGAGGCGAACCCCGTATTGGGACAATCGCGCTTTGGAATGGGACAAGCGGGCATTAAACTCGGAGTTGTAACGGCCATCCTAACGGGTCAGTATCTGTTGGTGCGCCACCGCGGTCCATCCACCTATAAGGCCCTGACAGTGATCAACTTCGCCAGCGCCGGGGCGCTCGGAGCCGTGGCTTATCGGAATACGCATATCGCGCCCATTGGCAAGTGAGTTTTTTGAGCGGGCGAGGGGCGCAGCGTGCTAGAATCCGCTAAGTCGGAATGATGCCCGCTGGCTTTTTCGCCCGCTCGCAGGCCCGCAGAATCCCCCTCCTGGCGGCACTCCCCGCACTGGTTTTCCTGATTTACTCGTGCGCGCGTTTGGCCTGGGCCGATCACCTGGCGCACGCGGCGTCACCGGAAACCGTCGCCCGCGCCGTGGAACTCGCGCCGGGCGATGCCTCCTACCGGCTGAAACTGGCGGAAGTAGAAGCGGCGGCGGGAACCGATCCGGCTGCCGCACTGCGGTCCGCAATAGCGCTCGATCCCAGTAACGCCACTGCCTGGATACGCCTGGGAGTAACTGCCGAGATGCATGGCGATCTGCATTCCGCCGAACACGATCTGCGGCAGGCCGCCCAGGTGAGCCGCCAATTCGCACCGCGATGGGCGCTGGCCAATTACTATTTCCGCCGCGGCGACGCGCCCCACTTCTGGGCTTGGGCGCGCGCATCCTTGGAGATGTCTTACGGGGACCGCGACCCGATCTTTCAGCTTTGCTGGCACATGAGCCAGGATGGCACGCTGATTTTCGAACGCGCCATTCCGCCGCGCCGCGATGTGCTGGACGCTTATGTGCGTTTCTTATCGGATACCGGCCGGTTGGCGGCTTCCCAGCCGGTGGCGATCCAGTTAGCAGCTACGGCGACGGCCGCGGATCAGCCGGCGCTTGTGGCATGGTGCAACAGACAAATCGACGCCGGATCGGCCGCGGCGGCGGTAGATGTCTGGAATCAGCTATGCGCCCGGCGCCTGCTGCCGTATACGCCGCTCGATCGCGGCCGCGCACCGCTTACGGATGGTAACTTCGCGGCAGTTACTTCAGTGAATAGCGGCTTTGGGTGGCGGTTGCCGGCAGTACCCGGAGTCACTTGGGGGACAAGTCCTAACCCGCGGTACCTATGGCTGACATTCAGCGGCGATCAACCGGAGACTTGCGAGCCGCTGACACAGTTCGTGCCGGTCATGCCGGGAGCGAGTTATAAGCTGCGCTTCGCATATCAGACATCGCAGGATATACCGGCTGCGAGCGGTCTGCGCTGGACCGTCTACGAGGCGCGCGGGGGCGCCGCACTCGCCTCTTCCGCCGGGTGGCTTGCGAATCCGGACTGGAAGACCGATGAGATGCGATTCACCGCGCCGCCGGACGGGCTGGTGCGCGTGGCGCTCGGCGATCAGCGCGTGCCGGGAACCACGCGGATCGAGGGCACGCTCGAACTCCGCGGCTTGTCGATGGAGCGCCTGCCATGACGCGTGGGGCGGCGGCGCTCGCAGTGCTGTTGAGCTTCGCGATCCTGAGCATTTGGGTCGACGAACGCTGGGCGTGGAGCGTGGTCCAGTGCGCGGCGTTCGGGGGTGGGGCTGTTTGGGTAATGCGGCAATTCCGGCGGCCGTCGGCCGTGCGGCTGAGTTGGTGGCTCGCGCCGTTGGCCGCTGCGCCGGCGTGGGGCCTGTTGCAGCTTGCTACCGGCCACACCATCTACCGCTGGGGCACCTGGAACGCCGTGTTGACCTGGACCACATGGGCGGTCTTGTTCTTTCTCGCCCTGCAGTTGTTTCAGGACGCCCAGGCGCGCGACTGGTTTCTACGCTTCGCGCTGTACTTCGGATTCGCCCTGAGCGTGCTTTCTACACTGCAGATGTTCACCTCCGGCGGCAAGATCTTCTGGCTGTTCCCGAGCGGCTATACGGATTTCGTGCTGGGACCGTTCGTTTATCGCAACCAGTACGCCGCTTTTCTGGAGATGATTCTGCCGATCGCGCTGTGGCAGGCGCTGCGCGACCGGCGGCGGACCTTTGTACATTGCGCGATGGCAGCCGCGATGCTCGCCTCCGTGGTGGCGGGCGCATCGCGCGCCGGCTCTGCGCTGATGTGCGTGGAAGCCGCGGTGGTGCTGGTGCTGGCGTGGTCGCGCGGTGCGGCGCCGGCCGGTGCGGTGGCCCGGGGATTTGTCACGTTCGCCGCGATCGCCGCAATCTTTGGTGCGGTCGTCAGTTGGCAGACGCTGCGCCACCGGTTCCTCGAGACGGGCAGTTACGCGGGGCGGCACGAGTTCGTGCTCTCGTCTCTAGCGATGGTGCGCGCCCGTCCCGCGATGGGCTTTGGCCTGGGAAATTGGCCGCGCGCGTATCCGGCGTATGCGCTGTTCGACGACGGCACCTACGTGAACCAGGCACACAACGACTGGATGCAGTGGGCTGTAGAAGGCGGCGTGCCATTCTTCCTCATCATGCTGTCGTTGGCCCTGATGGCGATCCCGGCGGCGCTGCGCTCGCTGTGGGGCATCGGCCTGCTCTCGGTCTGGATACATTGCCTTGTCGATTACCCTTTGCAGCAGCGGCCCGGCATCGGAGTTTGGTTCTTCGTTTTGCTGGCGGCTCTGGCGGCCGCCGCTGCTCCGGAATTTCCTGCTATCTTTCATAAATGACACCTGGAGTGGAAGCGCAGGCCGCCGGCGCGGCGCAATCCAAGCAGCCCGCCAGTAAGCGACTGGTCTCGCTCGACGTATTCCGCGGCGCCACCATGGCCTTGATGGTGCTGGTGAATGATGCGGGCGATGGCAGCCATACCTATGCCCCGTTGAAGCACTCGTCCTGGAATGGGTGGACGCTCACCGACACGGTATTTCCCGCGTTCTTATGGATTGTCGGCGTGACCCTGACCTTGTCGCTCAACCGGCGCATCGAGGCCGGCGTGCCGCGATCGCGCCTGTTCCTGCAGGTCCTACGGCGCGCGGCGATCCTGTTCGCGCTCGGCCTCGTCGTCTACGCCTGGCCGCTCGATCTTTCCACGCAGCGCATCCTGGGTGTTTTACAGCGCATCGCGATCTGCTACCTGGCCGCATCCGCCATCTATTTGACTACTGGCATTCGCGGGCAACTCATCTGGATCGCATCGTTGCTCACCGGCTACTGGCTGATCATGATGCTCGCGCCTGTTCCGGGCTTCGGCGCCGGGCATCTGGATGTGCAGGGCAACTTCGCGCACTATGTCGACAACCTGGTGCTGGGTCATCACAACTACGCCTCTACCAAGACCTGGGATCCTGAGGGCATCATCAGTACGATCCCAGCGATTGCCACGGCGCTGTTCGGGATCATGGCGGGCCATATTCTGCGGCTCAAACGCGATCTGGCGGAGCGCACCACGTGGCTGTTTCTCACGGGTAACGTGCTGATCGCCGCCGGGCTGATCTGCAACGTGTGGCTGCCCATCAACAAGAGTCTGTGGACCAGCTCTTTCTCGCTCTTCATGGCGGGTCTGGACTTCGTGGTCTTCGCCATGTGCCTGTGGGTGGTGGACGGGCTGAACATCCGGCGCCCGTTCAAGGCGGCGATCATGATCGGCATGAATCCGATCACGGTCTACATGATCTCGGAACTGCTGGACGAATTCCTCAGCCAGACCGGGCTCCGCGAGCGGATTTATCACGCGGTCTTCACACCGATCGCGTCGCCTTATAATGCGTCGCTGCTTTACGCGCTGTCGTACACGCTGCTGCTGTGGTTAGTCGCCTACGGCATGTACCGGCGCGGCTGGTTTTGGCGCGTATGACAGCATCAGCCGCAGCGTGACGATGCCATCGGCCGGCAGATCGACCGCGACCTTTCCGCTGCTGACAGCGATTTCGCGGCGATCTTCTTCGACGGCGCTCGTCTCCCAGGCGCGGTCGATCTGGAACAAGTGCGCATCGACATTGACCGTGTGCGGCCGGCCGGAAGTTTCGAGCAGCCGCATCACATAGCCGCGGCCATCTTCGGCGGGCTTGAGCGTCTCCACTTCCACGCCTTCGCCCTCGACGCCGAGGAACTCGCCCTCGGTTGCGGGCAGCGACCCGCGCATGCCGACCTTATCATTCGAAATCAGCTCGCCGGTTTCGAGCGGCGTCAGCACTGCGCGTCCCAGCCGGCTGAGCGATGCCGGATTGAGATCCGCGCCGCTCGTCAGCACGTAGCGAAAAGTAAAATCGCCGCTTTGTACGCGCGGGAAATTCGTGTGCCAGTAATTGTTCAGCGCATAGGCGAAGATGGTTGAAGATTTCGGCGCGAAGTCGTGCGGCCAGAGCCCGCGGTTGATATCGCCGAAGGTGGCGAGCGGGCCATCTTCGGGAACGATCGCGGCGCTGATGCCGCCGCCCGAGACGCGCGCCCATCGCCCGACGGTGAACCATTCGCGGTTGGCGCCCGCCAGCGAATCGTGCGCCGGATTTACGGTGCCAGTCTGGCCTTCGTATTCGAATTGCGGATCGGGCGCGGCGAAGGGGAACGCGAAGTAGATGGCCTCCTTATTGTGGAACGGCTCCTTCTGGACGCGATTCACGAATTCGATTCTCTTGGCGTCGTTATACAGGCGCACCTCGGTTTCGATTTCACGGGCACTGCGCCCTTTGAGCCGGTACGTCAGCATCTGGCCCCAGGGCGTCGTATGCGCTATCGCACTGGCCCCATCTTTACCGGTCGTGATTTCGAGCTTGGCGTCCGGTAGATGATCGCGCATGTACACGATGCGCGTGCCGTCGCCGCCCGTCACATAGAGATACTGATCGAGTAGATACGGGCTGTGCGCGTCGACGATCTCACGTTGGGCCTGCTTGTCGAAGATGCTGGTGACGCCGCCGCGCGCCGGATCGACGGTCACACGGTAGAAGCGGTTCTCGATCGTATTGGTCTTATTGCCTGGTTCTGGCGCAGTAGTGCTGCGTGAAGGCTGCATGCGATACACGCGATATCCCAACGCCGGCACGTGCTCGGCAAGAAAACGGACGTGCCGGTAGCCCTCACCGGTGCGGACGGTCTCGAGCGCCACGGGCTTACCGCTGGCCGCATCCACGACTTCGGTCCCGTTGTCGAGATCCATCTCAACGAGCGCGTCGCGCGTATGGCCGAGCGAATTGAAGACCACCAGCGCGGGCGGCTCGACGGCGATATTGTCGAGCAGGCGGCTCATAGCTTCTTGCGTCGTCCAGTGGTTCTGCTCCCGCGCGTCGGCAACGTAGAATCGCTTGGTCGCGATCTGCTTCACGCTTTCGTCGCTATCCGGCCGCGAGTAGCCGCCCCACGAGGTGTAAGTATGCTCGGCGTAGAGTATCAGGTCGTGCCAGATGCGGTGCAGCCGGTCGAGCGGCGGGGCGAACTGCGGCTCCAGTTTCGCGGCCACGGATGCCAGCGTTTCGGCAGATGCCGCGCGGCTTTCGGCGGCGCGATATTGCGCGGCAACTTGCGAATCGGCGCCGATGCCGTCTTCCCAATATGGTCCGAAATCGCCGCGCACGGTTTCGAGCTTGTCTCCGAACTCGCGCTCGACTACCTGGAAGTAATCGCGGAAGGTCGCCAGTTGCAGCTTGGGCCAGGCGTACTTCGCGTTCCAGCTTTCGACGAACTTACCCTCGCCGGGAATCAGGTCGGTATTTTCGAGCTGGCTGCCGAACATCAGCAGCTTGTCGGGCACATATCCCGGCGATTCGTAAGTTTGAAACAGCGTCGGCAATCCTTCGCGGCAGCCGGCTTCCTGCGGTGGTAATCCGCAGACGAACCAGAGTTGCGAATACTGCCGCGTGTAGGCCATCAGGACTTTCGCGCCGTCCGGCCCTTGCCACCAGAATGGCGAGCGCGTCTGCCAGCGTCCATAGAGCGGCTGCGGACCGCGATCGTCATTCGCGCCCGCCGCAAGATATTTCACGCCCGCCGCGTGCAACACCGAAGCATAGGCCCATGGGTAGGCGGGCACGTCCGTGATATTGGCGTAATCCGCATCCACGCCGGCGGTGCGGTTTACGGCCTTGCCGTCGTAGAGCGATCGCACCAGCGTTTCCAGGTCAGCGCCGCCCATCATGAGGTTGGCGTATTGAGTCGGAATGGCGATGCGGCCGGCGTGTACGCGATCGAGAAATTCCTTGCGGGCCGCTTCCGAGCGCGTCCGCAGATACTGCTCGGCGGGCCAGACGCCATCAAGCGAGAAACGCAGCAGGGCATCGGTGCGCATTTCATCCAGCAGACGATCGAAATTGCGGTTCTGCAACTCCTCAATCTTCGGCTGATAATCGGTAAAGCCGATGTCGAGGTGATTGTGCGGCACCACGTAGACAGTGAACTTGCGCCGCGGCGTCAGGCGGGCTGTGTGTTCCGTGCGATGGCTTCCGAGCGTCACTGCCACGGTAGCCGCTGTATTTGCGGCGAACTCCGGAACTGCGAATTCGAAGCGCGCCTGCCCGAAGCGGCCGGCAGCGGGCGTGGCCTGATGTTCTTTGCCTGCCACCGTGAGGGCGAGCGCCGCGGACCCAGTAACTCCGGGCAACGAGACCGTCACATCCACGAGCTCGCACAACTCGCCGTTCTTCCGCACATAGAAATAGGTCGGCGCGACTTCGAGGCCCGTCGCGGGTGGCGTCGCGCCTGCATCGCGCACAAGCTCGAGCGCGTCCCATTCTATCGCCGAGTCGCCGGTAACGTCCGGCGAATCGTCTACGGCCGTGATCTTCAGCTCGTTCTGCCCCGCGTGCAACAGCGCGGCCGGCACATTGATGCGCACGTGCGCCTCGCCGTTGATGGGCGAGTCCATGCGGCCTTCCGCGAAGTAGGTCAGCTTGCGGTCCAGATAGGCGGTGCCGGGAGTGCCGTTCAAATCCAGTTCCAGGTGAGGCACGCGCGGATCGCCGGCCAGCACACTGAGGACCAGCGTGTAAGCGCCGCTCGGCGGTTCGCTCAATGTGAAGTGGATGATGCGCGGGTGGGCTTTCGATCCGGCCTTGACGTTGCCGGAGCCGGCTTGGTCCGCGGGCCAATGCGCCGCGGCGTCCGGCGCATCCGCGTTGATTACCGGCACGGCGCCGGCCTCGCGGCCATGGAACTCAGCGGAGGTGTGGTCGAACTTGCCGATGTGCCAGACGGAGGTATCGGCGAATGCCAGGGCCGCGATGACAGGCAGCGCAAACGCAATTCGAAGCGGAGTGTGGCCGCGCATAGGATCAGCGTAAACCGATTCATGCGCGGGCGCACACCCGGCTCGATCTGTTTACTGCGCCGGAACGAGCGCCACTCCGTTGACGACGTCGTTGATGGTGACGGCGGAATGTAGGGTCAGATTGCCATCATCATCGATCGCGAATATCGAGAGATGCGAGATGGAACCGCTGCCGTCGATGACGCCGACCAGGCCGTCGCTCGATGCGATGTCGGTCGGCGCGCCGTTGAGCGTTGCGGCGACGGCGTCAACCTGCACGATCCGCTGACCGAATACGGCGTAACGCGAAATGCTCATGCTTGGCGAGTTACTCGAATAGAGGAACGGTCCCACCAAAGTCAGCCAGCAAGGCGCCATTTGCGTGCCTGAGCTGGTGGTGGTCAGGATGGCGCTGTTGCGTACGAGCGAGATCTCGTTGGCGTGCGCGATGGTGACGTAAGCGTTATTCCCACTAGTAACCAGGCCGAAAGGCGTGTTGACGTTTGACGGAATGTTCGCGACCGGCGTAGCGTTCCCGATCACACCGCCGCCGGGAGCCAGGTTGACCGTCTCAACCATGTTGCTCTTTTCGGTAATGACAAGCTGGCCCGGCAGAACGCCCACCTGCGCCGCGGAGCCATCGGAGACCACCAGCGAAACTTCTCCATCGGGAGTCGCGCTCACTTGCGTTCCGTTAATCCGGTGCGATTCCACTTCCGTGGTTCCCAGAACATAAAGATGCGTGGAACTGAACGCCACACTTACCGGATTGGAAATGGTGGGAACCAATTGGGTCACTGCGAAGCCCGTGCTGGTGCGTGCGAAGATCGAGACATTGAGAGAGCCGTAATTGACGACCGCCAACATGTTGCCTTGCGTTTCGATGCCGCCCGCGTTGCCGCTGACGCCGCCCGTGCCCTCGGTGGGAACCGTCTGCACCAGCGTGCCGCTGGTGTCATAAACCATCAATTCATTGGTGGTGGCATTGGATGCCGTGACTACCAAGATACCGTTGCCCGCGGCTTGGATGACGCCGGCGGCTCCGAAAAGCGCAACCAGCGCGCCGAAAGAATATAACTTCTTCATTCGTATTTTCTCCTGAGAATTGTTCTGCGCCAAAACGGGGGCGCGACCCGCGGCTCGCGCGTGTCGGATGTTCTTTCGCTCGTGCGCGGCGAAAAGTTACGGTGGCGATTTCGCCGGAACGTGTGTACGGTCAACGTAACTTTTGTATCTTTGCGAACGTATATTTTCCCTGGTAAGATCGATGTGACATACCTGCTAATGGCTGGATTTAGCAGCTCTCCCCCATGCAGCCTAACGGCGATCTGGAAATGCTGATGGTCCGCTACCAGCAGGGTGATTTTACTGCTGCCACGGATCTGATCCACAGGTTGAGTCCGCAGTTGCATCGTTTCTTCGTGATTCAAAGCGCGAGCCGCACGGATGCGGACGACTTGCTGCAAGACACCTGGTTGCGCATCCACGAAGTGCGGCATACGTATCGCGCCGGCGAGCCGGTGCTGCCGTGGTTCTACGCGATCGCCCGCCACATTCGCGTGGACCACTTCCGCAAGGCGCAACGCACGTGGGCCCGCGAGGGACGCCTGGAGACGATGCCTGAGGTGGCGGCCGCGGGACCGGCCGCGTCCGGCAACACGCCGGACCTGAAGATGCTATTGGCGCCGCTGCCCGAGAGCCAGCGGGAAGTGATCGAGATGTTGAAAGTGGCGGGAATGTCGCTGGAGGAGGTGGCGCGCGCGACTTCATCGAGCATCGGGTCGGTGAAGCAAAAGGCGCATCGCGCCTATGAGAAATTGAGGGAGCAACTCAGCGCTGTGGGACTCGGCAAAGGGCGCGCGGAGGGGTTTCGTGAAAGATAAGGACATCGACGAAATCCTGAAGCAGGCCGCGGAGACGCCGCATTCTGTCGATCCCTCGCTGCTGGACCGAGTCTCGAAATCGATCGAACCATCGATGCAGCCTGTGCGCGCGCTCCCACGCGGACCGGTGCTGACGGGCGGGCTGGTGCTGATTTGTGCGGCCGTGGCGGTGTTGGGCGCGGCGCGCGCCGGCTTCTACGGCTTCGAGAAACTCGGCAGCCTGGAGCGTGTGCTGATCTTCGCCACGCTGGCCATCTTTGCGTGGCTGGCCTCCACAGTGTACGCCGGCGCCATGATTCCGGGGAGCCGCTCGCGGGTGCGTGCGGGCACCTTAATGGGCACGGGCTGCCTGGCGCTGCTCGCCGTTTTTGCGATGGTGTTCCACGATTACCAGACCACTCATTTTGTGGCCGCGGGCGTGGTCTGCTTGACGGTCGGATTGCTGCACGCGATTCCGGCGGCGATCGGCATCTGGCTGGTGCTGCGCCGCGGTTTCGCCGTGGATCCAGTGGCCGCCGGGCTGGCCGCCGGCACGCTCGCGGGCCTGGCGGGGGTGGGCATGCTGGAACTGCATTGCGCCAACTTCGAGGCGCCGCATATCATGCTCTGGCACACGGCCGTAATCCCGATCAGTGCCGCCGCGGGTGCGCTGCTGGCATGGGCTTTTCATCGGCGCGCCTAAGGCCAGCGGACCAGGCCCTGCGGATCGTCCACCAGCACGACATCATATTTTTCGATCATCGGCATGAGGACGTATTCGAGTTCGCGCTTCCAGAGCTCGCCTTCGTAGAACTGCGCTTTCATCGGCTCGCGCGAGGCGAGGTCGGGAAATCCGCGCATGAAGAAGAAGGTATCGGCGTCTTCGATGGAGAGGAATGGTCCCAGGATCTTCATCCCGATTTCGGCGTGGGCCGGCATGGATTTCGTGTGAAAGATTTCGAGGAACGCCGCGCGCTTGCCGGGCTTCAGCTTGTAGGTTCGCATTTCGATGATCATGGCTCCAGGTTGACACAGCCCGGCGGAATCTGGCATACTTCCATCGATAGACGATGGGAAAGAACGAAGCACCCGAACTACTACCCGGCACACTCGATCTGCTGATTCTGCGCACACTGGCCGCCGGGCCGATGCATGGCTACGGCATCGCGCAACGGCTCCGCCAGGTTTCCGATGACGTGCTGCAGGTGGGGGAAAGCTCGCTCTATCCGGCGTTGCAGCGGCTGCTGCTGAATAACTGGGTGAAAGCGGAGTGGGGCGCTTCGGAAAACAACCGGCGCGCGCGCTATTACACGCTGACCGGGGTGGGGAAGAAGCAACTCGCCAGTGAGCGCGCGGAATTCGCCCGCGTGGTCGGAGCCATCGAGAAAGTCCTGAACATGGCATGAGCTCCGATCTGCACACTCCGCTGGTGCGTGCCTGGCGGCGCCTCCTGTTCAGCTCGCGGCGCGCGCAGCTCGACCGTGAACTGGCGGAAGAAATCGAGTTCCATCGCGCGTTGAAGCAGGACGAAAATCATCGCGGCGGATTGATGCCCGAAGCCGCCGGCGAACTCAGCCACGTGCAGATGGGCAATACGACATTGGCCGCCGAGGAGTGCCGCGATATGTGGAGCTTTCTGAGACTCGAACGACTGTGGCAGGACATTCGATACGCCGCGCGCATGTTCCGCCGGACGCCTGGTTTCACGGTCATTGCGATTCTGTCGCTGGCGGTCGGCATCGGCGGAAACGCGGCCATGTTCACGCTGGTGAACACGCTGCTGGTGCGTCCGCTGCCGTATCGCCAGCCGGACCAGCTAGTCCGCATCACCGGCGTTTTCCCGTGCGCGGCCATACGCTTCATGCAGCAGCAATCGCGCACGCTGGAACTGGGTTCGGTAAGTCCCGGCTCGGAATCGAACCTGACGGGCGACGGCGAAGCGATCCGCATTATGGCCAGCGCCGTTTCGGCGAATGCGTTTGCGGTGCTGCGCACGAAGCCCGCCATGGGCCGGACCTTCGAAGCAGGTGAAGATGGGCCGGGACGCGATGGCGTCGTCATCCTCAGCCACGCGCTGTGGCGCGCCCGGTTCGCCGGCGACCCGGCGGTGATTGGCCGGGTGATCGCGATCAACGGAATCCACCGGCAGATCGTCGGTGTGATGCCGCCGGAATTCAGTTATCCATCCGCGCAGGTGCAGGCCTGGGTGCCGATGCGTTTGGACCCCTCGAATTTTATCGAATATTGGGGCGGCGATTTCGTGCCGCTGGTGGGACGCCTGCGTCCCGGCGCCACGTTGGCCGAAGCCCAGAGCGAGATTCCAGCGCGCATCGACGCTTTCCGCAAAACATTTCCCTATCCCATGGCGCGGGATTGGAATCACAATTCCACGGCCATTCCGCTGCAGCGCGACCTAACCGGCGACTTTCGGGGCAAACTGATCATCCTGCTGTGTTCGGTCGGGCTGGTGCTGCTGATCGCTTGTGCGAACGTGGCGAGCCTGCTGCTGTCGCGCGCTACCACTCGCCGCAAAGAACTCGCGCTGCGCGTGGCGCTGGGCGCCATGCGCGGGCGGATCGTACGGCAACTGCTGACCGAGAGCATCCTGCTGGCGATGGCCGGCGGCGCGCTGGGAATCCTGATCGGCACGAGCGCTTTGTCGATCTTCAAATCGCTGCTGCCCGTGTCTACGCCGGGCTTGGCGCAAGCCGCCATCGATTGGCCGATCGCCGCAGCCGTTGCCGGACTGGCGCTGATCACCGGCGTCGCGTTCGGTATCGCACCGGCACAGAGCGCATCCCAGGTGGATCTGGCGCAAAGTATTCGCACAGGCAGCCAACGGTCCACCGCGGCCGCATGGACGCGGCTGCGCGGCGCGCTGATCGGCGCGGAGGTGGCGCTGACTGTGGTTCTGGTAGTGAGCGCGGGATTGCTCATCAAGAGCCTGTACACGCTCTCGGAAGTACATCCGGGATTCGATCCGCGCCAAATACTCACGGTGCGCATCAGCCCGAATGCGTCGTTCTGCGCGCAGCGCCCGGCGTGCATCGCGCTCTACGACCGTCTGCTCGCAGGGGCGCGCAGCGTGGAAGGAGTCGCCGATGCGGCCATCGCCAGCGCCGTGCCGCTCGATGCCGAGCAGCCCGATCTGGCCGTGGATGTGGAAGATCATCCGAAGTCGGTGGATCATCCTGCGCCCATGTTGTGGGCGGGCGCGGTGAGTCCCGGCTACATGCACACGATGCACATCCCGGTGCTGGCGGGCCGCGAGCTGACTCCCGCCGACGGTGCGAAATCGGCCGCCGTGATCCTGATTTCCGCAGCCACGGCGAAACATTTCTGGCCGGGCGAGAATCCCATCGGCAAGCACATCAAGACCACCGACGAAGATCAATGGCGAACGGTGGTGGGCGTCGTGGGCGACGTGCATCATTACAGCTTGAGCAGGGCCTTGCCCAATTGGATTCAGGGCGCGATCTATATGCCGTACACGCAGGCCGTAATGCAAAACGGGCAGATTCCGGCGGCCATGACTTTGCTGGTCAAAACACGTGCCAATGGGGAGGGCATTGCGCGCGAACTGCGAACGCTCGCGCAGGATCAGAATCCGGACATGCCGGTCGGCCAGGTCGAGCCGCTCGCCGATGCGGTGAGCGGTTCGATTGCCAATTTTCGCGCGACCATCCGCGTGTTCATCAGCTTCGCCGCGGCGGCCATCCTGCTGGCGGCCATCGGCATCTACGGCCTGGTCTCCTACTGGGTGTCGCAGCGTACATATGAAATCGGGCTGCGTGTGGCTATCGGCGCCACACGTCATCGCATCATCAGCATGATTCTGGCGCAGGGCTTGCGCGTGGCGTTTTACGGCATTGCGGCGGGGGTGATCGCGGCGCTGGCGGCTACGCGCTTCCTGGCGAGCCTGCTTTACGGCGTAGGCGCTACCGATCCTTTGACCTTCGCAGCGGTGACCGCACTGGTGCTGGCGGTCACCATTACGGCGACTGCCGTGCCCGCCTGGCGCGCGTCCCGGATCGACCCCATCAAGTGCCTGCGGGTGGACTAACGCCCACTTTTTGCTAACGATCTGCCCGCTGTAACGTTTTTCTAGTTACGGAGTATTAAAGGCTATGGGCAATTTGGCACAGGACCTGCGGTATACCCTGCGTACCTTCAAGAAATCGCCGGTCTTCGTGGGCGTCGCCGTCCTCTCGCTGGCGCTCGGCATCGGCGCGAACACGGCCATCTTCACACTGGTCGACCAGCTTCTGCTCCGCCTACTGCCCGTAAAGGATCCGCAACAGCTCGTGCTGTTCTGGGGACGCGGCCGGCACTACGGCAGCAATAACGGCCGCTACAAGCTGTCGTATCCGATGTATGAGGACTTCCGGGATCACAACAAAGTCTTCAGCGGCATGTTCTGCCGGCACGAGTCTTCCTTCAGCATCGCCGCCGACGGCCGGACCGAGCGCGTGGATGGCGAACTGGTCTCGGGCACATATTTTCAGGTGCTGGGCGTGCGCGCGGCGCTCGGCCGTGTTTTCACACCGGACGACGACCGGGTCCTCGGGGGGTAGCCCGTATGCCGTCATCAGCTACCGTTACTGGCAGAATCGCTTCGCCGGCAGCCGCGACGTCCTCGGCAAGAAGCTGCTCGTGGATGGCTACCCGATTTCGATCGTCGGAGTGAGCCAGGCCGGCTTCGATGGCACCGACCCCGGCACGTCTCCGCAGATTCGCATTCCGGTGATGATGCAGGCGCAACTCGATCCGCAACTCGCCGAATTCTATAACCTGAAAAATCGCCGGGGGCGCTGGGTGAATGTCTTCGGCAGGCTGAAACCGGGCGTCAGCTTGACGCAGGCCAAGGCTGCGTTGCAGCCGTTCTTCCACCAGATTCTCGACATGGAAGTGCAGGAGAAAGAATTCTCGCACGCGGCGCCGGAGACCAAGCAGGCCTTTCTGAAGATGTCGCTGGAGCTGCTGCCCGCAGCCAAGGGCGATTCGAATTTGCGGCGCGAATTCTCGAGCCCACTGCTAGTGCTGACCGCGCTGGTCGGACTGGTGCTGTTGATTGCGTGCGCCAACGTGGCCAATCTGCAGGTGGCGCGCGCCACGGCGCGGCAGAAGGAAGTAGCCGTGCGGCTGGCTTTGGGCGCCAGCCGGTCGCGCATCATTTCCCAATTGCTGGTGGAAAGCCTGACGCTGTCCCTGGCGGGTGGCGCCTGCGGGCTGGTTCTCGCGATCTGGATGGACCGTGCACTGCTGAATTTTCTACCCGCCGGTGACGCAGCTCTGACGCTGTCGACCACACCGGACTGGCGTATCCTGGCGTTCACGGTCGGCATCTCGCTACTCACCGGAATCATCTTCGGCTTGGCGCCCGCACTGCAGTCCACGCGGCCGGAACTGGCCGGCACACTGAAGGACCAGGTCGGCTCCATCGCCGGCGGGACGTCGGTCGGACTGCGCAAGACGCTGGTGGCCGCGCAAGTTTCGCTTTCTTTGCTGCTGCTGATCGGCGCGGGCCTCTTTGTCCGCAGCCTCGGCAACCTGAAGAATCTCAATCCGGGATTTCACACCACCAACCTGATCGGCTTCGCGGTCGATCCGCCGATGAACGGCTACAAACCGGAACGTAGCCTGGATTTCTACCGTCAACTGCGGGACGGCCTGGACGGCCTGCCTGGTGTAGAGTCCGCGAGCTTGGCCGTCATGCCCGTGCTCACCGGCGATGAATGGGATAGCAGCATGGCGATCGAAGGATTCCAGCACAAACCCGGCGAGACGCCCGATCCGCACATGCAGTTCATCGCGCCCGATTACTTCAAGACCTTGCATATCCCGATCCTGCTGGGCCGCGACTTCCGCATGACGGACGGCAAAGACGCTCCCAAGGTCTGCATCGTGAATGAGAAATTTGCGCGGAAGTTCTTCAAGGACGGAATTGCCGTAGGCAAGCACATCGGCATGGGCGGCGATCCGGGCACGAAGCTGGATATCGAAATCGTGGGCGTGGTGGGGGACACCAAGTACGAGAGCATGCGCGAAGAGGTGCCACTCGAAGTCTACCGGCCGTATCACCAGATGAACTTCGTGCTCGGTATGTATGCTTACGTCCGCACGACGCGGCAGCCCGAGCAGACGTTTGCAAACATTCGCCGCGTAGTGAACAATCTCGATTCCAACCTGCCCATCTTCCAGATGAAGACCATCGAAGCGCAGATGGAGGAATCGCTGATCACCGAGCGGCTGGTCGCAACGCTTTCGTCGGGATTCGGCATACTCGCGACGCTGCTGGCCGCCATCGGTCTTTATGGCGTGATGGCGTACATCGTGGCGCAGCGCACGCGCGAGATCGGCGTGCGCATTGCGTTGGGCGCTTCCAGACACGACGTGATGGCGCTGGTGATGCGGGACGTCTTCATCCTGACCGGCATTGGGATTGCAATCGGGCTGCCGGCCGCTTGGGGACTGACACGCATGGTCAGCTCGCAGTTGTACGGTATTCAGCCGAACGATGCAGCAACCGTCGCCGCGGCGACCATCGGCATCGCGGCCGTGGCGCTGCTGGCCGGCTATATTCCGGCGTTGCGCGCCACGCGCGTGGATCCGATGCGCGCGCTGCGCTGGGAGTAGCGGCAACCGGCCTTGGCGCGCCTCGCCAGTTTTGGCCTCTTGGTGTTACCCTGCCACCTATGACCATTGCCCGGGAGACGAAGACTCACTTCTTGAATGTCGACCTTGATATTTATTCGAGGCGCGATCTCCAACCGCTAGTGAACCGTTTCGGGACCAAAACTTTCGTACTCTTCGTGGGAAAGACGAGGGGAAAATACTCCGCACACCTCGAAATCGCGAGAAACTGCACCACTCCGGATTCAACCATTCGCGCCTTCTGCCGATTGGCGCCGCGCCCAGTCTGCCGTGCAGGAGGCTCTCGCACGCCAGACCGCCGTCGCGCTAACCTGACCATGCGGGCGGCATGCTCGCAACGTTATAACCTCACCCTCGCGCTGGGTGTAAGCTAATGGAAAGCAAGCCTGGAGGAGGATGCCATGAGGTGTGTTGCTGTCGCTGCGCTGGGTGCTCTGATCGGTGTCGTGCCCCTGTGCGCGGACGAGGCGCCCTCCTTCGCCGAAGACGTCGCTCCCATCCTGGCCGCGAATTGCGCGGGGTGCCATTCCGGAAGCACAGCGATGGGTAGCTTGCATTTGGACACCTTCGCGGGACTCGAAAAGGGCGGACATAGCGGAGCCGTGATCGTGCCCGGCAAGAGCGCCGAGAGTCCACTGTATCTGCGCATCACGGGCAAGGTCACGCCCGCGATGCCCATGGGCGGGCAAAAACTGGCCGATGGGGAAATCGAAATTATTAGCAAGTGGATCGATGCCGGCGCGCCTCCGCCTCCCGCGGGAGAGGTGATTGCCGCGCATGGTCCGGCCATTCCCGATATCAAACCACGCACCGCAGTGAAGCCGCTCATCAGCGCCCTGTCCTATAGTCCCGATGGCAAGTTGATCGCAATGGGCACGTTTCAAGCGGTACGCCTGATCGAGCCGGATTCGGGCAAGCTCGCCGCGACGCTTTCCGGCGAAGCCGACGACGTGCGCGGCGTGGCCTTCTCCCGCGATGGCAAGCTGCTGGCGGCCGCGGGCGGGCTGGCCGCGCGCAGCGGTGAAGTCAAAATCTGGGACGTCGAGAAGCGCACCCTGCTCCGCACCATCACCGGTCACGCGGATTGCATCTATGCGGTCGAATTTGCGCCCGACGGCAAGTCGCTGGCGACCGCGAGCTACGACAAGCTGATCAAGTTGTGGGACGTCGACTCAGGGAAAGAGATTCGCACGCTGAAAGACCACATCGACGCGGTCTATGCGCTGGCCTTCACGCCGGATGGCAAGCGCTTGGTCTCGGCGTCCGCGGATCGCGGCGTGAAAGTGTGGGACGTAGCTTCGGGCGAGCGCTTGTACACGTTGAGCGAGCCGACCGACGGGCTGAACACGCTGGCGCTCGATCCCACCGGCAAGCGCGTGGCGGCCGGCGGCCTGGACCGCACCATTCGCATCTGGTCACTCGGGGATAAGAGCGGGACGCTATTGAACTCGCTCATCGCGCATGAAGACGCTATCCTGCAACTGGCGTGGTCGCCCGACGGCAAGTATCTGATCTCTGCCTCCGCCGACAAAGAGCTGAAAGTCTTCAATGCGGACGACCTGACCGTGGTCAAGACCTGGCAGCAGCCGGACTGGGTGTTGTCGCTCGGATTCGCCCCCGATGGCAAGAGTTTCGCTGTGGGCCGCTTCGATGGTTCGTACGAAATCTACCGCGCGGGCTGGGGCGCTCACACTCTGGCCGCCGCGGCTCAATAGTTTTTTTTGAGGGGATATATGAAAGCGCTACTCGCACTCGTCAGCGCAACCGCAGCTTTCGCTGCTAGCACCACCGGGTCCGAATGGCCCACCGGCGATCGCACTACGCCGCCCACCATTAACTCGGTCTCGCCGCGGGGTGTGCCGCGCGGCGCCACCACGGAATTGACCATCGACGGACTGAACCTGGCCAAGGCCAGCGCGGTCTTCTTCAGCGAGCCCGGCGTGAAGGCGCGCATCCTGCGCATCAAAGAACTGCCGGATCTGCCGGATGTCCGTTTGGGTTCGAACGGTGGAATTTCTACGGTGGACCTCGGGCCCTTGCCGCCGCGCAATGAAGTCACGCTGGAGCTGGACGTCAGCCCCGATGCCGACATCGGCCCCGTGGATTTCCGCTTGCAGACGCCGCTCGGCACCAGCCCGCGCGGCCGCTTTCTGATCGAGCCTTATTATGGCGAGAGCGCCGATCGCGAGCCGAACGATACGCCCGACGAAGCCGTGGAAGTCTTCACGCCGGCGATTCTGGTGGGCACGATTTCGAAACCGGGCGACGTAGATTATTACAAGGTCACGGTGACCGCGGGCGAGCAACTGGTCTTCGAGAACGGCGCCGCGAAATTGGGATCGGCGCTGCAACCGGTGCTCAGCATCTACGATGCCGGACAGAACCTGATGCAGCAGTACGGTCTTGAAGGCGGCCGTTCGGCGCAGTACTTCGCGCACAAGTTCGATAAGGCCGGCCTGTACTACATCAAGGTTGAAGACTTCGAAAAGGAAGGCAACGACCGCCACTTCTATCGCATCAAGGTGGGCAAGTTCCCGCTGGCGCTTTCGGCTTACCCGCTGGGCATCGAGAAGGGCAAGACCGCGGAGATTACGCTAACCGGATTCGATCTGGGCGACGGAAAAATCTCGGTGGCCGGCGAGCCTTCGCCCGGCGAAGATGATGCCGTAATACTGCGGCCCAAGGTGCGCGCCGGAAAAACGTTCAACCGGATCAAACTGGCGGTGGATAGCGAACCCGAGACCGAATCGACCGGAAAGAACACTGCGATCGCCGCGGCGCAACCTATCCAGACGCCCGTTATCGTGAACGGCCGGTTGCTCGCAAGTGAAAACGATTTTCGTTTTGCCGCGCACAAGGGCGACAAGCTGGTGTTCGAGGTGAACGCCCGCCGTCTGGGGTCGCCGCTCGATTCGCTGATCGACGTTCTGGATGCCAAGGGCAACCCCGTCGAGCGCGCCACGATCCGCTGCGAACTGGCCACGGCGGTGACGCTCAACGACCCGAGTTCAGGCGGTTCGGGCATGCGCATCCTGTCGTGGACCGGCATGGCCGTTGGCGACACGCTGATGGTGGGCAGCGAAGTCATTCGCATCAGCGCGATGCCGCGCGGTCCGGATGATGACATCCGCTTCGCCTCATTTGAGGGGCAGCGTCTCGGGTTGCTCGACACTACGCCTGAGGCGCACGCGATCGACGCGCCTGTTTATAAGGTACAGATCTATCCGCCGGGCAAGACTTTCGTCTCGAACGGACTGCCACTGGTGCACCTGCCTTATCGCAACGACGATGGCGGTCCGGGCTACGGCAAAGACTCGCGCTTGCGCTTCGCCGCACCGGCCGATGGCGAATACATCGTGCGGTTGCGCGACGTGCGCGGCCTCCATGGCGAAGACTACGCGTACCGCCTGAGCGTACATCCGGCAGAGCCCGACTTCCGGTTGAGCGTCTCACCGGGTAACCCCAACGTCCCGGTGGGCGGACGCATCCCCGTGACCGTGACCGCGCTGCGGCTGGACGATTTCGACGGTCCCATAGACGTGACGATCGACGATCTGCCGGCGGGCCTGTCCGCGACCAAAGGCGTCATCCAGCCGGGGCAGGATAGCACCACGCTGCTGCTGAGCGCCGATGAGAACGCCCATCTTACCGAAGCGGCGCCGCTGCGCGTGAGCGGCAAGGCCTCGGTGGGCGGACGCCAGCTTGCGCATTGGGCGAATCCGGATGACAAGCTGAAGTTGATCGCGCTGATGCCCAAGCCGGATATCACGTTGGAAGCCAAGACGCGCGAAGTGGTGCTCGAGCCGGGCAAATCGGCCACCGTCGAGGTAGCGATTCAACGCAACAACAATTTCGGCGGCCGCGTGCCGGTGGACGTCTACAATCTGCCGCCCACAGTGATCGTGGCCAACGTCGGATTGAACGGCGTGCTGATTCACGAAAACGAAACTCACGTCACGTTCACCTTGCAGGCGCTGCCCAACGCCGCGGCCATCGACCAGCCCATCGTGCTATCTGGTACTATCGAAACGCGAGCCGACCAGCAGAACGAGTACGCTTCCGAGCCGATCGTGCTGAAGGTGCCCGCCAAGAAATAGTCATGTCTAAAACAACGCTAGTACGGGAAGCTCTCGCGGCCGGCGAGGGCATCGTGAGACTTGCGCCTTGCTGGGTGCCGCGTTCCTTCCTGATGCCCGGCGGGCGGTTGAAACTCGATCCGCGCGATCTGTACGCGCTGGGCGCGCATCGCGGCGGCATTGACGAACGCTGGTTCTCCTCTACGACGCAGGCCGCTAACGGACCCGGTACGCCACCCGATGAAGGACTCAGCTATATCGCTTTCGACGGCAAGCGCGTGCTGCTGCGCGAAGCCGTAGCGAAGATCGGCGACGAAATCCTGGGCGCCGATGTGATGGCCCGATACGGCGGCTGGAACGTGCTCTGCAAGTTCTTCGACAATCTGGGGCCGATTCCGCATCACATGCACCAGATGGACGAGCACGCCCAGAAGGTCGGCCAGAAGGGCAAGCCGGAAGCTTACTATTTCCCGCCGCAATACAATTTCAAGGACAACAATTTTCCGTACACCTTCATGGGCCTCGAACCGGGCACCACGCAGGATGATGTGCGGCAGTGCCTCGAACGCTGGAACCAGGGCGACAACGGCATTCTCTACCATTCGAAGGCTTATCGCCTGCAACCGGGCACGGGATGGCAGATCGATGCCGGCATTCTGCACGCGCCGGGCTCGCTGGTCACTTACGAGCCGCAGGTGAATTCGGATGTGTTCGGCATGTTCCAGTCAATGGTGGAAGGTCGCGCCGTACTGTGGGATCTGCTGGTGAAGGATGTGCCGCGCGAAAACCATCACGACCTGGACTACATCATCGGCATGCTCGATTGGGACGCCAACGTGGATCCGGAATTCGCCAGCCATCGGCTATTCCATCCGAAGCCCGTGCGCGCCGAGGAAGAAATGGCTGAGTGCGGTTACTCGGAAAAGTGGGTGACTTATTCGACCCCGCATTACTCCGCAAAGGAACTGACTGTCATGCCGGGCCGCTCGGCCGTGATTCACGATGCCGCGGCCTATGGCCTGATCGTGGTACAAGGCTGGGGCACGGTAGGTAAGATGACCGTCGAAACGCCCTCGCTGATCCGCTTCGGCGAGATGACCAAAGACGAACTGTTTGTGACGGCGGCCGCGGCCAAGAACGGCGTCGTGGTGCGGAACTGCAGCGATCAGGAAAAACTGGTCATGCTGAAACATTTCGGTCCAGGCAACCCGGATGCCGAGGGACTTACCAAATGAAATTCGGCGTGAATACGTTCATATGGGCGTCCAACTTCGACGCATCCCTTCTGCCGCTGCTGCCGCGAGTCAAGGCCGCGGGCTTCGATGGGATTGAAGTGCCGCTGTTAGATCTGGAGCATTTCGCGGCGGCCGATATTCGCCGCGGACTCGCGGACAACGGCCTCGAATGCACCATCTGTTCGATCCTGACCGGCGGCACCAATATGCTCTCCGGCGATGCGGCCGTGCGGGAGAAGACGCGCGTCCGCGTGCGGGACTGTGCGAAAGCGGCGGCCGAGGTCGGCGCAAAGATCATCGCTGGACCTTTGTATTCGCCGGTTGGTTTATTCACCGGGCACAGACGCACCCCGGACGAGTGGAAGCGCGCGGTCGATTGTTACCAATCCATCGGGCCGACGCTCAGCGAATACGGCGTCACCATCGCCATCGAGCCGTTGAACCGCTTCGAGACGTACTTTCTGAACACCGCCGCGGATGCCGTGGCGTTATGCGATGCGATCGGCCACCCGAACGTAGGCATTCTCTTCGATACGTTTCACGCGAACATCGAAGAGAAGGATGTGGCAGCCGGCTATCGCACCGTGGCGCGCCATTTGAAGCACGTGCATTCCTGCGAAAACGATCGCGGCATCCCGGGCACGGGCCATGTTGATTGGCCCGGCGTGTTCCAGGCGCTGCGTGACATACGCTACGACGGCTGGGTCACGATTGAGAGTTTCGGTTTCTCTTTGGGAGAACTCTCCGCCGCGGCCTCGATCTGGCGTGATATCGCACCTACGCCGGAAGCGATCGCCTTTGAAGGCGTCAAGTTCCTCAAGCGCGGCCTGACGGCGGCGGCCGGCGCGTAACGTTTCCAACTGCGTTCTATTTCGTCGTGGCGGCTGTGACGTGCGCAAAGGTCCGGTATAACAAACCAAAGATGTAGCCGGCGATGGCGCCGTCTACTAATCCGTAAATTGTGCCGAGCAGTACGCGTCCAAGATTAGGCGCCGTATCTGCGCCCGGGTAGACCGAACTCATCATGCGCAGGAACTCGCCTCCGTAAGAAGGCGCCGCCATATGAATCAGCCCGACAAATAGCATCGCGAAACCCCAGAGGACCGCCGAACTAAATGCAATGGCCCTCAGTGAGTACCTCATGTCTGTCACCTCCATTTTGTTGGATGCGACGAAAAGTTGAAAAGGTACTCACTGCGAATACTGGCGAAGCTACAGCCTCGAAGGCATAGCAGGCACTTCTCCGTGCAACTAGAATCGAAGTGGACGGCCTATCAGTGCCTACAATTACTCTGTCACACTTCCAGTATTGCCTGCTGTTTGCGCTGTTGACGTCCATCGTGCTAGGCATTGTGACCAAACGAACAGATCGCGAACGAGTGAGGTACGCGATCCGCTGCTTCGGCTACTTTGTGCTGACGGTTTTCACGCTTGCCTGGCTCATGTATCTCGGACACAGGTGACACGTCAGGCTTTTCCAGCCGGCTTGATGCATTGCTCCCCAAGGCGGAGATCCTTTTCCAGAACCGGGATCATCTTCGCGGCATAAGCCTTCACGGCGGCGTTCTCGCCGTGCTTGGCTTCATACCGGAAAGCTGTAAGTGCGCGGCGCTGCGCCGCAATTTCGTCCGTAACGAACTGCCGGTCGAAGGTAGCACCTTTCAAGTGCACCAGGTGTACGATACTCTGATCGTGGGCAACATTGATTCCCCTGGGAATAGTAGCGCCCGTCCTGGTAGTCAGTTCGCTAAGATCCGTGTACGACGTAGTATGATCCTGAATCAGGGTCTTGGCGAAGTTCTTCACTTCGTCTCGTTTGGCCTGGCTCTCGGCCAGGTGGCCCTCGTGCGCCAGAGTCATATCCGTTTGGGCGGCTACGTCCAGGAAGTGTTGGTCGGCGTGGCTAAGTGAGGCAGCCGTGGCCACGCCAGCCGCGGCGGGCAGGGCGAAGCAGCAGACGATCCCCAATAAGTTACTGATCCGCATAGTACGTTCTCCTTTTCACAAAATAGACAAGATTATGCCATAATTAGTCAATGCGGCTCCGGGCAACCTCATTTATGATTTTCGCCGCAACTAATACGTGGAGGGTATCCTGTTGGCACGGGATTTTCTTACAATCCTGGCCCGGAAAACACCGTTCGGCGCGGATGGGAGTTACGCTACAATCCGGCCGTCCCGCATGTATACGGTCCGGTGGGCAAAGGTGGCGGCTTCCGGATTGTGGGTGATCATCAGGATGGTCTGCCCGAGCCGCCGGTTCAGATCCCGTAGGACATCCAGGACCGCGCAGGAATTTTCACTGTCGAGATTGCCGGTCGGCTCGTCGGCCAGCAGGATCGCCGGATGGTTGACGATCGCGCGGGCGATCGCGACGCGCTGCTGCTCGCCGCCCGACAATGCGGCGGGCTTGTGGTTGAGCCGCGCGGAAATCCCCAACAGTTTCAGAACCTCTTCGAATTCCGGCTCCGGCTTCTGGTCGCGGCCCGCGATGTGGCGGGCGATCGCGATGTTGTCGCCCGCTGTCAGGTTCGGCAACAGGTTGAACTTCTGAAACACAAAGCCGACTTTTTGTTTGCGCAACTCGGTGCGGCCGGCGTCGCTAAGCGACGAGATGTCCTGCCCCGCGATGCGCACGCTTCCCGCGGTGGCCGGCGTCAGCCCGCCGATGATGTGGAACAGCGTCGACTTGCCCGAGCCCGACGGCCCGATAATCGCGAGGAACTCGCGCGCCGGCACATCCAGATCCACGCCGCGCAGCGCCGGCACGTCGACTTTACCCACACGATAAATCTTTTGCAGGCCGCGGACTTCGATCAATAACTCACTCATAGGCCAGCGCCTCGATCGGATCCTGGTTAGCCGCGCTCAGCCCGGGGTAGAGCGCGCCGAGCAGCACGCCCACCAGGCTGATCACTCCCGCAATCGGCCACCATCCGGGCGTGATGGCTTGTGTCAGCGAGGAGGGATAAAGCGTGAGGATGAGGGCGCGCGCCACGAAGCTCAGCCCAATGCCCACGACGGTGCCGCCAATGCCCATCACTACCGCTTCGGCCAAAATGATCTTCAGGATAAACCAGCGCGAGGCGCCGAGTGACTTCAAGATGCCGATCTCGCGTGTGCGTTGCAACACGGCCATGTACATGGAAAGCAGCACGACCGCGAAGCCGATCACCACGCCGATTCCGACCATCACGTGGATGAAAGTGTTCAACCCGCCGACGTTTTCCACCGTAAGCAATGACGTGAACTCTTCCATCGTGTAGATGTTGTAGCCCGGCAGGAACTCTTTCATTTCGGCCAGAACCGTGGGTATGTCCGCGGGCTTGTCGGCCTTCACGAAAATCTGGCTGACCTTGCCTGTGTTGCCCGTAAGATCCTGCAGCGTGGGCATCGGCACGGCGAGGCGCGCGAGCTTGCCGCCCTCGGCCACGCCGCAAACATGCCATGGACGATTGAGGATGTCCGTCACGGTGTCGCCCGCATGCAGGTTATGCTGCTGCGCGTAATACTCGTCAATGATGATGTCGTCCGGGCCGCGGAAAGGGCCGCCCTGCAAATAACGGAAGCCCCCACTCATCTTGTTGAAGGTGGGAAGATCGATCCCGTTCACAGAGGAGACGCCGCCTACGAGGAAAGACATCATTCCCATGGCCAGCGCGACATGCGGCTTTTGATCTATGGCAGCAACCAGCTTTTCCGGGATCGGAGAGCCGCTAAGGGAGAGTATTGAAGTCTTAGGCGGCCGTATGATGATGTCGGCGCCGATGCCGCGGGCGCGGCGCGCGGAGTCCGCCAACATGCCCTCACTCAGGCCCACCAGGCACAGGATCAACGTCACCGGCACGGCGATCAGGAACATGCTCAGCAAACTGCGCATGGGTTTGTGCTTGAGGTTCGCGAGAACGAGCCGTGTGGTCACGGTTTTTTCTTCTTTCCTTTCGCTTTCGCGGGCGGCGCGGGAGGCGGGCCGGGCGGCGCCGGTTCTCCCAGTCTCTGAAGCTGGGTGCCTTCGGGTTGCTCGAGTACGAACTTGTCGTTCGAGACACCGCGGTTGATTTCCATTTTTACTATGGTCAGGACAACTCCATACTCGTCCTGCGGCCGCTCGACATCGATGGTTTTAGGAAATGCCGCACCGTCGTAGTTCCGCCAGTCACTATATCGCGCGTCGGTCAGGATATTACCGGCGGGGTCGAAGACCAGTTCGCGCGCGATGTGGAGATTGATGCGGTTGAACCAGACGCTGCGCGTGGGCACCAGGTCTCCGTCCGGCCGCTCGCGGATAAACTGCAGGATGTAGTCGGCGTTGTCTTCGTCGGTGTAGTTCAACAGGTCGGTCTTTTCGTCCGGCTGTTTCGGTGTCACCATCAGTGCTTCCAGAAAGTGCTGCGGACGAAGATTCTCGATTTTGTTGGCGGCGGAAGGTTTCGGAGGGAAGTCGTTCGCACCGATGATGAAGCGGTTCTTGGAGGGCAGATAGAGGCGGAATTCCTTTCCGTTGGAAACCATGTCGAAGGCCTTGCTGCGCACCACGGGATAGAGTCCAATGATGCGGATGTCAGCCGGTTTGCGGAACAGGATGTAACCGCGCACATCTTTGTACTCGGTGATCTTGTTCTTTTCGGAGCTGCCCAGGGCCGGCACCATGTCGACGGTCGCGCTGAAGTTTTGGATATTGGCGTACTGTTGCCCGATACGATCGATGAGCGTCTGTTTGTCCGCCGTGAGCAGCGGCTGCGGGCTCTTGGCGCCTTTGCGGGTGATGATACGCCTGCGGACGAAACAGCCCGGCAGATTCAATAGGAACAGGCAGAGGACGAGTGTGAGCGCGCGCCTGCGAGGCATCATACCATTGTAGGCAAGCGTGCGCGCGGCATGTCAAACCGCGTGTGGCGGTCTCTCATGGTATAGTAAGAGGATCAGGTCGGGCCTGTGGCGCAGTTGGGAGCGCGCTTCCATGGCATGGAAGAGGTCGTGAGTTCGAATCTCACCAGGTCCACCAAAACATTTCATAGACTTACCGTTTTCCCGCCCACCAGAACGTAGCTACCGGAGTCCAACTGGAGTCCAAAACCCATTTTGCGCACGGGCAGCCATGGGCATCGTGTGGATTTCGATACCTGCCCACGATCAAGTTATTCGATTCAATGCTGTGGGGAGTTTGGGCACCTTGGGCACCGTCTTTCGAGTGCGTCGTCGTCTTCCTGGGACGACGACAATTCGTTTCTATATAAGGACGATGCCCACCGCGCCCAACGCCCGCCGCTTCTTCTTCGGCGTCCCACTTAACTGTTGACGACTGAATCTCGGGCCTGCTATTCAGGAGATGTAAGCTGCGGTCTGGCCCGAGAGACGGGACTCTCCAAAAACTCCTTCCCTTCGCTCCAAACAACCAAAGTGTCTCCAAAGCGCGAACAGATCCCGATCTACGCCGCAGACGGGACTTCTCTGGGCTTCCGCACCATCGAGGCCGCAAAGCGGCTGATCGCAAGTGGTTATGTGAAACCTGCCTACGGCCGGAAGGGCCACCTGAAGGCGATCTGGCTACTCCAGGAGGACGGCGGCAACCCCGTTGAGACACAGGCGCGCGGTGGCACCCGGTATAGCTTCCTGGAGAATATCCAAACGGGCCGCTGCTGGAGCCTTCGGCGATTGGACCGGCGCGACGAGGATGGCGTGCCTGTGATAACGCGCGGCGTCTTCCTGCAGGTTGTAGCGGAGTGCCGCGTCGGATGAAAGCCAGACGCCAGGTCGGTGGGCGATACATCGCTCGGGCTCGCGGGGCGGTTGTTCGGAACCCCAGACCGCCCGTTAAAGCCATAGGTACTTCCTGGCGCGCGGCGGCGGCGCGTTGAAGAGTAGCGCAACTTCGCTAGCGTCAGCCGAAAAAAGAGGTGGTCGGTGGTCACCTGGTCTGCGCGCCCGTGGGCGGCCGTCCGCCAGCCTGGTAGGACAGGCCAACCCGCCGCCACGGGGCGCAACGTGGGCCAACTGTGCGCGAAGGGGCGGCCAATGACGCCCAAGCCGAAGTAGTTCAACCGTGACTCCCGTGCTCCAAGAACCGGTTTCCATCACGCCCGCACTCGCGCGGCGCATCGAGATCTGGCCGGTGGGCCGCCTGGTCCCGTATTCCCGGAATGCGCGCACGCATTCGGACGCCCAGGTTGCCCAGATCGCGGCCTCCATCGCGGAGTTCGGCTTCAACGCGCCAATCCTGGTGGACAGCAACGCCGGGATCGTCGCCGGCCATGGCCGTCTGCTGGCGGCGCGGAAGTTGGGTCTGCCGGAAGTGCCGGTCGTCGTGCTGGACCACCTAACCGAGACTCAGCGCCGCGCGTACATCATCGCCGATAACAAGCTCTCGGAGAACGCTGGGTGGGACGAGAAGATCCTCGCCGCCGAACTCACCGATCTGGAGCACGAGGGCCTCGACCTCCGGCTCGTGGGCTTCTCCGACGACGAACTGGAAGCTCTGCTGGCAAACGACGGCGACGGGTCCGCGCCGGAAGACGAAGAGTCGATTCCCGAACCGCCCAGCCAGCCGATCACGCAGCCCGGCGACGTGTGGTTGATCGGAAGGCATCGATTGGTTTGCGGCGACTGCCGTGATCTCGATGTGATCGAGAAACTGCTCGACGGGAAGCGAGCGAACGTGGTGGTTACTTCGCCGCCCTACGCAACGCAGCGGGAGTACGATTCGACCAGCGGCTTCAAGCCAATACCTCCGGAAGAATACTGCGATTGGTTTCGGGATGTCGCTGCCAACATCCAGGCGCTTCTGGCGCCTGACGGTTCGTACTTCCTGAACATCAAAGCCCACGCGGACGAAGGCGAGCGCAATCTCTACGTGATGGACCTTGTGCTGGCGCACAAGCGGCAGTGGGGCTGGCGCTTCGTCGATGAATTCTGTTGGCGCAAGA